>ERZ773130.1365-NODE-1365-length-23276-cov-8.366349_pt1 | contig 23276 bp, 20 predicted proteins | sample MGYA00511919_ERZ773130 | MGnify/ENA primary metagenome ERZ773130 (study PRJEB29015, sample SAMEA2737851) | human gut metagenome | biome: human gut; feature: human-associated habitat; material: faeces | place: China | collected 2012 ...
ACACGCGGCAGGCCGGTTCTGTTTCGTCTGTCAGATTCATTATGAGGCGTTTGCAGCAGGCAACTGCAAACCCGAAAACCTTTCGGCGAATTCGTACCGCGCCGCGTAGGGGCCGACGACTCTGTCGGCCCGATAAATGTTGCGGATTTGCCGAAGATTCCCGAGAAAACGCTGCATTCTGCGGGCGGACAGAGGCGTCCGCCCCTACAAGAATCGCAGCAGTTCAATCATATCCCGCACTCAGGTCTGGTGCCCGCGGGGTGCGAGAAGGCTTTTGCCGCAGTGCGGGCAGGTCTCGCCGTCGCTGCGGCCGAGGCGTTCGCCGCAGAAGGGGCAGCGCCAGCACAGCAGCCAGACGGCTGCGTAACCGATGGCGAACAGCGCCGTAAACAGAAAATACACCGGCTTGGACACGCCGCAGCCAATAAGAAAGCTGGCCAGCGTCAGCGCGAGCAGCGTGAACAGCAGAACCTTGATCGTTTTCAGATTCATAGAGAAGCCTCCTCTTCTTCATCCGAACCGCAAAGCTTTCCGTTTCCTTCTGTCTATATTATAGCACTCTGTCCCGGATCCGTATACGGCCTGAGGGAAAATTTGTGCAATATTTCTATTGCGCGTCAATGCGCTCCTTCAGGTCGTTCAGGTAGACCCAACGCTCTGTTTTCGCGTCCAGCTCTGCCGTCAGGCGCTCCTGCTCGGCCGTGAGCGCCTGCAGGCGGACATAGTCGCTGCCGCAGGACTCCTGCTCCTGCCGGCACGCAGACAGCTGCGCATCCAGCTCCGCGATCACGCTGTCGATGGTGTCAAATTCCCGCTGCTCGTTGTAGGAGAATTTCAACTTCTTCTCGCGCGGACGTTCCGGGGCGGGCTTTTCCTGCTTTTCAGGCTTCTTTTCCTCCGGCGGCGTCCGCTTGCGCGCCCAGTCGGACCAGTTGCCGGTAAACACGTCGACGCGGCCCTCCGGGCGCACCTCGAAGATGGTATCCACCAGCTTATCAAGGAAAAAGCGGTCGTGCGAGACGGCGATGATGGGGCCGGGGAAGCCCTGCAGATAGTCTTCCAGAATGGAAAGCGTCGTAATGTCCAGATCGTTCGTCGGCTCGTCAAGCAGCAGCACGTTGGGTGCCGCCATGAGGATAGACAGCAGATAGAGTCTCCGCCGTTCGCCGCCGGACAGACGACCGATGGTGGTCTGCTGCAGATCAGGCGGGAACAGGAAGCGTTCCAACATGGTCTTGGCGGAGAATGTGCCCTCGTCCGTTTTTACCTGCGCGGCGACGCTATAAATGAAGTCGTATACGCGCTGGTTCAGATCCAGCTCCCGGCCCTCCTGCGAAAAATGACCGATCTTGACCGTCTCGCCCAGCTCGACCGTGCCGCTGTCCGGCGGAAGCTCGCCCGCGAGCACGCGCAGGAGCGTCGATTTGCCCGCGCCGTTTCGGCCCACGATGCCGATGCGGTCGCTGCGCAGAAGGCCATAGGAAAAATCACGGAAGATCGTCCGCCCGTCATAGCCCTTGGAGATGTGCTCCAGTGTGATGATCTTTTTGCCGAGACGGCTCGAAGCCGCCGAGAGCTGCACTGTGCTGTCGCGCTCAGGGGCCTTCTGGTCCTTCAGCTCCTCATAGCGCTGAATGCGCTCCTTGCTCTTCGTGCTCCGGGCCTGACAGCCGCGCAGGATCCATTCGCGCTCGACACGCAGGATGGACTGCCGCTTGCGCTCGGACGCCTCCGCCATCTGCGCGCGCTGCTCCCGCAGCTCAAGATAACGGGAGTAATTGGCCTCGTAGTGGTAGAGCTTCCCGCGCGAAAGCTCTGTGATGTGGTTCACGACGCGCTCCAAAAAATACCGGTCGTGCGTGACCATGACCAGCCCGCCCCGGAATTTTTTCAGCCAGTCCTCCAGCCACTGCACCATTTCGGTATCCAGATGGTTCGTCGGCTCGTCGAGCACCAGCACGTCCGCCGGGTGGATGAGCGCTGCGCACAGGGCCGCACGGCGGCGTTCGCCGCCCGAAAGCGTGCCGATCCGCCGGTCGGTGTCCGCAAGACCGAGCTGCGTCAGCATACGCTTGGCCTCGTATTCGTTCAGCTGCCGGAATTCCGGCGGCATACTGGCAAAGACCTGCTCCAGAACGGTCAGCTCATCTCGCATATCCGGATTCTGTGCAAGCACGCTGACCTGCAAATTCGGCTTGCGGGCGATCGTCCCGCCGTCCGGCTGGAGCTTTCCGGCCAGAACCTTCAAAAATGTCGACTTTCCGGTGCCGTTGATGCCGATCACGCCGGTCTTGTCGCCCTCGTTCAGATAAAAATCCACATCGTCCAGCAGCTGACGGCTGCCGAAATTGATGGAAAGATGCTCTGCGGATATCAGCATAAATTTCCTCCTGCAAGGGGTTTCTGCGTCTATTCTATCACAGTCTTCGCCGGAAATCACGCGCTTCTTGCATTTTTGCCGGGCTTCTGGTATCATGGGGGGTGAAAAGCATGGAATCGAGGTGAGTTTCCAATGAATTCCGTGAAATTACTGGCGCTTGATCTGGACGGCACACTGCTGAACTCCCAAAAGGAGCTGACGCCGCGCACCCGCGATGCGCTCTATGCCGCGGCAGAGGCAGGCGTCGAGATCGTGCCGACCACGGGCCGCTTCTTTACCGGTATGCCGGAGGTCATTCAGAAGCTGCCGTTTCTGCACTACGCCATCACCATCAACGGCGCGCAGGTCTATGACATCCGCGCGGAAAAGGCTGTCAGCAGAGCGGAAATTCCGCTGGAAACGGCTCTGCGGGTCCTGGAGTATCTCGACGGCTTCCCCGTGATCTACGACTGCTATCAGGACAACTGGGGCTGGATGACGCGCAGCATGCAGGAAAACGCCGCTGCATTTGTCCCCATCGATCATTCGCTGCGCATGGTGCGCAGTCTGCGCACGCCGGTCGACGAGCTCAAGGCCTATCTGCGGGAGCGGAACCGGGGCGTTCAGAAATTACAGCTGTTCACACCGGACGATGCGCTGCGCAGACAGCTGCTCAAAGACCTCACAGAGCGCTTCGGCACGCTGAGTGTCAGCACGTCCATGCCCTGCAACATTGAGATCAACGACGCGCACGCCAACAAGGGCGAGGCCATTGCGAGTCTGACAGCCTACCTCGGCCTGCCGATGGCGGCAACGATGGCAATCGGCGATGGGCTGAACGACAGGAGCATGATCCGGATGGCGGGCCTCGGCGTGGCCATGGCGAATGCGTGTCCGGAAATTCTGGCGCTTGCCGATGAAGTAACAGCCTCCTGCGACGAGGACGGCGCGGCGCTTGCCATCGAGCGGCACTGCGTACCAGGAAGGACGTAACGGAAATGGTCGACTGCCACATTCATATGGTGCTGGACGGCGTAAACTGGAAGGACGCCATCGCGCGGCACAAAGCAGCGCCGCAGGAGGCACTGATCCGGCAGACGCTGGGTCACTATCAGGCGCTGGGGTTTTCCTATCTGCGCGACGGCGGCGACCGCTGGGGCGTGTGCGATCTGGCCGCGAAGCTGGCCCCGGAATACGGCATACGCTACCGGTCGCCGGGCTTCCCGATTTATAAAACCGGACATTACGGCGGCTTTATCGGACGCGGCTTTGACGGGCTTGCCGAATACCGTGCGCTTGTTCGCGAGGCTAAAACGCGCGGCGCACACTTTATCAAGCTCATGATCTCCGGGCTGATGGATTTCAGCCAATACGGCGTGCTGACCGGCGAGCCTCTGCCGCCGGACTTGATCCGGGACATGATCGCCTGCGCGCATGACGAAGGCTTTTCCGTCATGGCCCACGCCAACGGCGACGAGGCCGTGCGTGCGGCGCTTGCGGGCGGCGTGGACTCCATCGAGCACGGCGCGTATCTCACGGATGAGACGCTTTGTCAACTGGCAGAGTCTGGCGCTGTCTGGGTGCCGACGCTCGTGACGATCGGCAATCTCATCGGCTGCGGCCGTTTTCCGGACGAGGTTTTAACGCCGCTGCTGGCCTATCAGATGAACGCCGTAAAAAAAGCCGCCGCGCTGGGCGCAAAAATTGCCTGCGGCAGCGACGCGGGCGCGTACCGCGTCCTGCACGGGCAGGGCGGTCTGGACGAGCGCACGCTCCTGCGCCGCGCTATTGGAGAGGGTGCAGACACCGTAACCGACGCGGGAAACGCCGTAATTATGGCGCGGTTCTGAATCTGAACCTAAAAAAATATCTGTTTTTGCATCTTTTTATAGTACCAGCATTGGATATAATCAGGGTATCTTAACAAGAGAGGTACTCTGGTATGAAAAAGAGAAACGAAACCATCCGTATGCTGGTTCTGAGCGCGATGTTTGCCGCGCTGTGCTGCGTGACGACCATGCTGGTGCAGTTCCCGACCGTTGCCGGGTATACCAACATCGGCGAGGGGATGTGCCTGCTTGCCGGGCTGGTGCTCGGCCCGTGGTACGGCTTCTTTGCCGCAGGCATCGGCAGCGGTCTTGCTGATCTGCTGGCAGGCTACGCGCATTATGTTCCCGGCACGTTTATCATCAAGGGCCTTGTGGCGCTGGTGGCCGCGCTGCTGCTGCGGCCGATGCTCAAGACGGGCGAAAAGATCCCGTTCTGGCGTCTGGCGCTCATCGAGCTGCCGTCCGAGGTCATCATGGTCGCCGGATACTTCGGCTATAAGGCGCTGATCCTCGGCAAAGGCCTTGCCGCCGCCGCGTCGATCCCGAACAATCTGGTGCAGGCCGCCGTCGGCATCGTGTTGTCCGTCGTGCTCTACACCGCGCTGGCCAAGGTTCCCGAAATTCATAAGGCATTCTGGAAGGGTGAATAAATCATGTATGAAGAACTTACCGCACAGGCGAAGCAGGCCGTCACGGAGCTGCTGGACATTGCGAAGCTGAAGCCTGGCAAGCTGTTTGTCATCGGCTGCTCGTCGAGTGAAATGGTCGGCGCGCGCATCGGCAAGGGTTCGAGCCTTGAGGCCGCACAGGCCGCGTTTGCGGGCATTTATCCCGTTTTGCAGGAGCGCGGCATTGAACTTGCCGTGCAGTGCTGCGAGCACCTCAACCGCGCGCTTGTTGTTGAGCGCGATGTGGCCGAGGCGCACGGCTTTGAGATCGTCAATGCCATCCCGCAGCTGCACGCGGGCGGCTCGTTCGCCATGACGGCGTGGGCCAATTTCAAAGACCCCGTACTCGTCGAAACCATTGTTGCCGACGCGGGGCTTGATATCGGCGGCACGCTGATCGGTATGCACCTGCGCCGCGTCGCGATCCCCGTTCGCCTGTCAATCAAAAAGATCGGCGAGGCCAACATCCTCTGCGCCCGCACGCGCCCGAAATACATCGGCGGCGCCAGAGCGGTTTATCAGGACTTGTAAACATGAAAAGCTCCTCTTGCCGACTGCAAGAGGAGCTTTTGACATTTGCAGGGGACTTGCAAAAATCCTCGGCGAATTCGGGTGCGCGTTTCTGTGGGGTTTTGTTGGATTTCCCTGTTTTGATACAGAATTCTCTTTTCATCATGACGGGAACGTGCTATAATAAAATAAACCGCTGCGGGCGGTCTATGGATTTGCAAAGGAGCGAAGCATATGAAAAAATTACGTTGGGGCGTGATCGGAGCCGGCGGCATTGCGGATCGCAGGACGATCCCCGGCATGATGCTGGCCGAAAACGCGGAGCTGATCGCCGTCATGGACATCAATGCCGAGCAGGTTGAGAAAATCCGTCAGAAATACGGCGCAAAGCGCGGCTATACGAAGGAAGAGGACCTGCTGGCAGACCCGGAGGTCGACGCCGTTTATATCGCCACGCCCATCGTCCTGCACGCAAAGCAGGCCAAGCTGGCCGCAGATTACGGCAAGGATATCCTGATCGAAAAGCCGCTGGCCATGACGTCCGACGAAGGGCAGGCGGTCATCGACTACTGCGAACGCAAGGGCGTGAAGATCGCGGCGGGCTTCATGATGCGCTTCGGTTCGCACGTCATGAGCATGAAAAAGGCCATCGCCGAGGGCAAGATCGGCACGGTCGTGTCCGGCTATTCACAGTTTACGCTTTGGCTCCCGTACGAGCCCGGCAACTGGCGGCAGTGCAAGGCCAAGGCCGGCGGCGGCGCGATGATGGATCTGTCTGTTCATACCATCGACCTGATGGAGTACATCACCGGTATGCGCGTGACCGAGGTCGCGTCCATGAACGAAAAAATCGCCTTCCCTGAGCCGCAGTATGACGTGGAAGACACGTCCACCATCCTCATGCGCATGGAAAACGGCGCACAGTGCGTTGTGCAGTCCAACTTCAATATCCCGGACGAGGCATCCAAGTGGCGCGTTGAATTTTTCGGCACGAAGGGTCGTCTGCTGGGCGACACGATGATCGGCCAGATCGACGGCGGCAAGCTGAACGCCGTGTTCATTGACAAGAACGTCGCCTATTCCGCCGAGCAGACCCACGCCGACGATGTGGGCGTCGAGATTCCCGGCGACTTCGGCAATATGTACACCCGCGAGATCGAGAGCTTCTCGGACTCCATTCTCAACAATAAGCCCCTCGTCGTACCTGCGTCCGACGCCGTGCACGTCCAGCGCATCATGGAAAAGGCCTATGCCAGCGGCGAAGAGCTGAAGATCCTGAAAATTTAAGCGACACCCAGCACATCCAGCAGCGCCCGGCACTCGCCGGGCGTCAGGATGCGCTGCGCTGTACGCGGGTCCTCTGCGGACGGGGCCCGGCTCGGGTCCGGGCGGTTTTCCAGCAGCCACTGGCGCGGCGACATTCCGAGGTTTTTCTGGAAGCTCCGGTTCAGATACTTGGGGTCGGAGAAGCCGCAGGCATAGGCTGCGTCGGTCAGCGTCGTGTCGGACTGCCGCAGCAGGAGCATCGCCGCCTCCAGTCGGAGTCTGCCCAGATAATCCTGAAACGGGATATGCAGCTGCTCGCGGAACAGGTGCGACAGATACGTCTGCGTCAGCCCCTCCCGCTCCGCGATCTCGCTGAGGCGGACAGGCTCAGAATAGTGCGTCTCCAGATAGTGCAGAATGCGGTGCATCCGCTCGGCATTGCGCGTCTGCGTCATGTTTTCCGTGTCGCTCAGCACGCGGTATGGCGTTCCGCCCAGCAGGATCGCAAAGATCGCGTTGATCTGCGCCATGCAGGCGAACGGCGCTTCCGGTGTGTCGCGCAGATAATTGGAAAGCGCCAGCAGCATCGCCCGGCGCAGCGCCGGCAGCTGCTCCGGCCCCAGACAGGAGGACAGCCCCCGGCAGCCGAAGCGGATGCTGCGGATCTGCGGATAGAAGCGGGCGCAGAAGCTGTTGGAGATCTGCAGCGTCAGGAGCCTTGCAGGCGCGCCGGACGCGCACAGCTCATGGCTGCTGCCCGCGTCGAACAGCAAAATCTCGCCCGGCCCGGCCTCAAAGCTCTGCCGGTCGGTGCTGACACGGCAGCTGCCGCTCAGCACCACGCACAGCTCCAGCTCCTTATGCAGGTGCATGGGGCGGTACACCATGTCGACGATAAACATGGTGCAGTCGGCCAGCTTGGAATGGGAGATCAGCTCATATTCATTGTAAAGTTCCATTTGTTTCACCAAAAACGCATCTTTGTCGGGCGTCAGGCGCATCTTCATCGGTGATAAGCCTGCCCCGTTCCTTCATAATAACAGTAACCGGAACAAAAAACAAGGGAATCCGGGCCGCACGGCCTGAAAACAGGGAGGAAGTATGAAAAAAGGCATTTGCTGCGCAGGCAATATGATCGTAGATATCACCTATCCCATCGAAACATGGCCGAAGCAGAACGAGCTGACGCACATCACCGAGGGCATCACGCGCTCCACTGGCGGCTCGGTCTGCAACACCATTTCCGATCTCGCGCGGCTCGATCCCGCGCTGCCGCTCGTCGCTTCCGGCTTCGCCGGGCACGACGCAGAGGGTGATTTTGTGCTGCAGGAGATGGGGAAATACAAAAATATCGACCTGTCCATGGTCAAGCGCAGCGGCGACACCTCGTTTACCGCCGTCATGTCGAACAACCAGACAAAGGAACGCACGTTTTTCCAGTATGCGGGCGGCAACGCCTATTACGGTGAGGACGATATCGACTGGGACAGGCTGAACGTCGATATCTTCCACATCGGCTACATTCTGCTGCTGCCGCATCTGGACGAGCCGGACGCGGAATACGGCACAAAGATGGCGAGGCTTCTGCACCGGGCGCAGCAGGCGGGCATGAAGACGTCCATCGACGTTGTTTCTGAGGCGGGCGAGCGCTTTGCGCGGCTCGTGACCCCGGCGCTCAAATACACCGACTACTGCATCATCAACGAGCTTGAGACGCAGCAGACCACGGGGGTCCTGCTGCGCGGAGAGGACGGCACGCTGCACGTGGAAAACATGAAGGCTGCGCTGCAGAAGCTCCACGAGCTGGGCGTGGCAAAATGGGCCGTTATCCACTGCCCGGAACTCGGCTGCGGCATGGACGAGGCCGGAAATTACTGCGAATTTGAAAGTCTCAAGCTCCCCAAGGGCTATATCAAGGGTACGGTCGGCGCAGGCGACGCGTTCTGCGCGGGCGTTCTGTACGCAGCAGAGACAGATATGCCGCTGTGGGAGGCGCTGAAGCTCGGCGCGTGCAGCGCGGCGGCTTCTCTGAGCGAGGTCAGCGCATCGGACGGCGTGAAAACAAAGGACGAGGTTTTGAAGCTCTATGAGCTTTACGGAAAATAAAGAAAGAGGTCAGAGTATGAAACAGGCAGTTATGTACGGCGGCGGCAACATTGGCCGCGGCTTCATCGGCGCAACGCTCAGTCAGTCCGGCTATAAGGTCACATTCATCGACGTGGCAGAGCCGGTCGTGAAGGCGCTGCAGGAAAAGGAGCAGTATCCCGTCCGCTATGTGTCCAGCGAAGGACATGAGGACGTCGTGATCGAGCACGTGACCGCGGTCAACGGCAACGATCAGGAAGCGGCCTCCGAAGCCATCGCAAACTGCGATATCATGGCGACGGCGGTCGGCGCGAGAATTCTCAAGTTCATCGTCGGCAACATCGTCGCGGGTCTCAGAAAGCGCTGGGCACGGGACGACCGCCCGCTCAACATCATCATCTGCGAAAACCTGATGGACGCAAACAAGGTCATGGAAGGGATGCTGAAGGACCTGCTGACCGACGAGGAAAAGAAGCACTTTGATGAAAAGGTCGGTCTGGTCGAGGCCTCCATTGGCCGCATGGTGCCCGTGCAGACCGAGGAGATGAAGGACGGCGATCCGATGCGCGTCTGTGTCGAGCGCTACGGTTTCCTGCCGGTCGACAAGGCCGCGTTCAAGGGTGAAATTCCGGAGATCACGAACATGGTTCCGTTTGAGCCGTTTGATTTTTATATTAAGCGCAAGCTGTACGTCCACAACATGGGCCACGCGACCTGCGCGTATCTGGGCGGCTACGAGGGCCGGAAATATATTTATCAGTCCATCGACGATCCTGAAATTCTGAACATCGTGCAGAACGCCATGTTGGAAAGTGCGCTGGCGCTGCATAAAAAGTACGGCGTCGAGCTGGATGGCCTGATGCTGCATATCACCGATCTGCTGGGCCGCTTCCGCAATGCCGCCCTGAAGGACACCTGCAAGCGCGTCGGCGGCGACCCGACGCGGAAGCTCGGCGCAGCCGACCGGCTGATCGGTTCGAGCCTGCTGTGCCTAGAGCAGGGCGTGAAGCCCGCGTATATCGCCGTCGGCGCAGCCGGTGCGGTGTACCGCTATCTGAACGAGGCGGGCATTGAGCAGTCGAAGGAAGAAGCGGCAAAGATTCTGAAGGACGTCTCCGGGCTGGAGGCCGATTCGGAGCTGGCCGGGATGATCCTCGATCTGTACGCATACTTCCTTGAGGGCGAACCCGTCGCGGCCCTCCGCCGCGCCGCGCAGGCCGCAAAGACCGCCAGCCTTGGCAAGATCATCTGATCGCCCCTCTCCCCCGCTGAAATCATGAAAAAAGCCTTCCCCTTTCATCATGCACACGGCATGAGAAGGGGAAGGCTTTTTGATTTGGATCCAGGCCGCTTCTTACGCCTCCGTAGAGAACGACGCGACCTCCTTGAGTTCCTTGTCGATCAGAACGACCGTTTTCTCGCTTGTGACGAAGGCAAGATTCTTTCCGACAGGGATCACGCGGGGCGAATAGGCCGAGGTGGAGCGCAGCGTATATGGCAGCTTGAACTCCTTTGTCACGATCAGCGGGTCGTTCAGCGATCTGAGCTCCGCGTTTCCATTCTCATCACAGACGAAAATCTGATCGTTCCAGACCGCAGCTTCCGTCTTGCCGTTTTCGAGCGTATATGCGGTACCGCTGTTCAGCTTATAGATACACAGCTTCTCTTTCCCGTCTTCCTTCACAGTGTAAAACAGGTCGATTGTAAAATGAAGTTGGGCAGGAACATATAAAACTGGATGCAGATCCACAGCATCAGCGTCACGCCGAACAGCCCGCCGAGCGTGACGCCCGCACGCTTTTCAGCCAGCAGCAGTCCGGCTGCGGTCAGATTGGTCAGGCCGTTGACGATCAGCAGCGCCCAGCCGGAGAACGTCAGATCCCGGAACAGCACGTCCGCAAACGGCAGCACCTGAAAATACGGGAGCATCGCGTCCATGCCCAGCGCCCGGCCGCTCGGGTCGAGCAGCATCCCGGCCGCGCCTGCGACCGCGCCGACGCCGATAAGCAGCGTCCAGAACAGCAGGATGCGCGGGCCGTCCGGTATCTTGAATGTGTCTGCATATGCGTTTTGTCCATAGCGGCTTACAGCTCCGAGAGCATATAGAGCATCTTTGCGACCTCTGCACGCGTGACCTTGCCGGTGGGGTTCAGCTTGCCCTTTGAACCGCTGATGATCTTCTGCTGGGCCATCTGCGCAAGCGCGGTTTTCGCCCAGTCGGCGATCTTGCCGCTGTCAGAGAAGGCGGAGAGCGTGTTGAGGTCGGCCTCGGGGAAGTCCTTTGTGCGTGAGAGGATCGTCATGGCCTCCTGCCGGGAGATCGTCGCGCCGGGCTTGGCCAGAAGCTGGCCGTTTGTCTTCGAGCCTGTGAGATAGCCGAGCGAGTACGCCGCCTGCATCGCGGATTTTGCCCAATCGGCAATCGAGCTGCTGTCGGCAAACGGGAGCGAAACGGTCTGATACGCGCTCAGATCCGTGCCGAGATAGCGCATCATGGCAACGATGAACTCCTGCCGCGTCATGCTGGCGTCGGGGCGGTAATAGAGCTTGCCGTCCTTCGTGGAGCCCTGCAGCGTGCCCGCGTAATAGAGATCGGTGATATAGCTCTCGGCCCAGTGGCCCTTCGTGTCCGCGAACGGCTGCGAGGAGCCGACCGTGACCTTGAGCGAGAACGACGTGTCGCCGTAGGAGGCGGTAATCGTGCCGGTCAGATCCGTGCCGGTTTTTGCGGCGGTGAAAACGCCGCTTTCGTCGATTGCACCGATCTCGCCCGTCACGGCCCATTCAAAGCTTTCATCGGCGGAATAGACCTGATTGCCGTAGTACCAGGCCGTAGCCGTCAGGTCTGTTTTGCTGCCGCCCGCAATATGCAGCGCGGTCAGGGGGGTGTTTTTGCCCTCCTGCTTGATGGTGATGGAGGTCGGCGCGGCGGGGATCTCAAACGTCGCGCTTGCGCGCAGGCTGCCTGCCGCTGCGGTGACGGTCGCCGCGCCTCTCGCGCCGGGCTCGACCGTGACGGTGCTGCCGGAGGTCTGCGTGACGTTCGTGCCGCCGAAGGTCACGCTCGTCGGGACTGCCGCCGCCATATAGCTGCTGTCAGCGGCCTTGATAGTCATGGTGAGCTCCGCGCCGGGCAGCGCGTAGCCGCCGAAGGGATACAGATACAGCTTCGAGGCCGCGCCCGCGTCCTGCTTCTGGCGGACAAGGAAGATGAAGTTCGCGCATTCGCGCAGCTTTCCGTCCGACGGCACATTCGCCGTCGCGCCAGAGGCGTAGCCGGGATAGGTGACGCCTGCGGCGGTCGAGCCGCCGCCGTCGAGATTCAGGGCCGTCCGGCAGCCGAGCGCAAGCATCCGCTCGGCCAGCTGCGCAAGCGTCAGACCGTCGGAATTGCCCGCCTCGTCGCAGGTATACAGAATGAGCGAGCCGTCGTTTGTCACGCCGATGGCCGTGCGGGCGGCCATTTTCTTCGCGGAATCGAGTGTAAAGTCCGTGCAGACCTGCCCGTTTTCAACCAGCATATCACCGCCGCCTGCGGCGGAGGTCACATTCTCCCAGCCAGAGGCGCAGGTGACCTGAAGCGTCATCTGCTGGCCCATGACCATGCTTCTGAGCGCGGTGAGCGCGCTTTTATAGGCGGTATCGTTCGCAACAGCAAGCAGGAAGCCGTCTTCCGGGATGGAGCAGGACTTCGTATCCTCCACCATGCCGACGACCTCGACGGTCAGCGACTGGCCCAGACGCAGCTCCGCCGCGCGGGAGCCGACCGGACGGACGATGACATGATAGCCCTCAATGGTATTCTTGGTGCGGGTGTCGTAGTCCTGCGAATACAGGAGCACGCCGTTCTGCTCTGTCATGGCCTTGTTATAGTTGAGCACCAGCGGCGCATCCGCGCCGTAGTCCAGCGTGACGGCGACGGTCGGGTCGCCGATGAGCGCGGAGCCATCGGCCAGAAAGCCCACCGCGTTGGCAGAGCCGCCGGAGCGCAGGATGCTGTTCGTGACGACGATGCCGTAGGGAATGCCGGTCGCCCGGTCAAAGAACGAACCGTTGATCCCCGCGACCATGCTGTAGCCCTGCTCCTCAAGCGTCTTGATGGTCTTGTTCATGGGGCTGGTGCCGTAGAGCGTCGAGCCGAAGGCGACGACGGGCCGCACCTGCGCCTCTTTTTTATAGGTAAAGATATTCTCATGCAGATTCGTCTGCTTGCCGGAATCGGAGGTAACGGCCTGCGTGCTGTATGTATAGACGGTCCCGTCCGCAACGTTCAAAGAGCGGCTCCCGACAGGCTCCGCTGCAGCCAGCACCGGCACGGCCAGCAGCGCCAGCGTCAGCACCGACGCGGCGATCCGCTTCAGTTTGTTTTTCATGATCTGTGGCTCCTTTCGAGGGAAAATGAGAGTAAAAAGGGGATACGTATTATGTTAACATGAAGCGCGAAAAAAGTAAAGAGCGCGCGCGGAAGAAATATTTTCTGCGCTGCGCATGATCAGCTCCATAGTCACAGCCGTTCCCGGCGAAGGAGCGCAAACCCCTTGCGCCGCAGGCACTCTACCGCGGGTAGACCGGGCATTCGGACTTGTAGAGCGAAACTGGCGATTTTTGAATAGCATTTTGCGGCGCGGCGCGGTATAATATGCAGCAGAAATCAAGAACCGGAGGTCACACATGGAAAAACGTTTTCAAATCGTCACCGACTCCTCCTGCGATCTGCCGCAGGCACTGGCGGACGAGCTCGATCTTGCCGTCCTGCCGCTGCACGTTCTGATCGGGGAACATACATACGCCAACTATCTCGACGGCCGTGAGATCGGCTTCAGGGAATTTTACGACAAGCTCCGCGACGGCGAACGCGCCACCACGAGCGCCGTCAACGTCTCGGAGTTCACTGCCGTCATGGAGGAAAAGCTGAAGGCGGGCCTTGATATCCTCTTCATCGGCTTCTCCTCCGGTCTGAGCACGACGTACCAGTCCGGCGCGATCGCCTGCGGCGAGCTGCGGGAAAAATACCCGGAGCGGAAGCTCATCGCCATCGACTCGCTCTGCGCGTCTCTGGGCGAGGGCCTGCTTTTGTATCTGGCCGCGAAGAAGCAGCAGTCCGGCGCGTCCATGGACGAGGTCGCAGACTACGTCCGCGAGACGATCCCACATCTTTGCCACTGGTTCACAGTCAACGACCTGATGTTCTTAAAGCGCGGTGGACGCGTCGACGCGGCGACGGCCCTTGTCGGCACGGTTCTGCAGATCAAGCCCGTCATGCACACCGACGACGCCGGAACGCTCAAGAACGTCACCAAGGCCAGAGGCCGCAAGGCTGCGCTCAAGGCCCTTGCGCAGAAGCTGGCCGACACGGCCATCAACCCGGCAGAGCAGACCGTCTTCATCTGCCACGGCGACTGCATTGAGGACGCAGAGTACACTGCCGAACAGATCCGCGCCCTGACCCCGGTCAAGGATATCATCATCAACTATGTCGGCCCCGTCATCGGCGCCCACACCGGCCCCGGCGTCATTTCCGTCTTCTTCGTCGGCACCCACCGGTAACGATACTGACGCATTGCGGCTCCCCGGACACATCCGGGGAGCCGCGTTTTTCATATCAATGAAGCTTCTATGGATCAGTCCTTCAGCGCCTCTAATGCGCCGAGCAGGAAGCGCCAGGTGCGCTGGACGGAGGAGATGGACATTTTTTCGCGCGTGGTATGGATATCGACCAGATCCGGGCCGAAGGATACGCAGTCAAGGCCGGGGAGCTGGCCCGCGAATAGGCCGCATTCCAGCCCCGCGTGGATGGCTTCGATCTTCGGGGTCTTGCCGGTCTGCTGCGTGTAGACGGCGGCGAGCTTATCGCGCAGCGGGGATTCGCGCCGGTATTCCCACGCGGGATAGGCCCCCGTCACATGAAGCGAACCGCCCAGCAGCTGTGACAGCGCGTCGATGCGGGCAAGCAGCATCTGCTTCTGCGACGAAACCGAGCTTCTGACCGAGCTGACCGCCGTCAGAACGCTGTCCGTCACATGGAAAATGCCGAGATTGCAGGACGTCTGCACCAGCCCCGGGATGTCCATGCTCATGGCCGCGATGCCGTTCGGCACAAGCAGCAGGAAGCGGACAACACGCAGCGTCGCTTCCTCCGTCAACGCCTGATCGCAGGCGGGGGCAAGCTCCAGCGCGACGGTCACACCGGGGTCGGCTGCGGCGTATTCCTTCCGGAAGTCCGCTTCGCAGGCCGCCGCGATCTCACGCGCGGCAGGCATATCCTCCTCCCGCAGGGCCAGAACGGCCTCGGCCGCATTCGGAATGGCGTTGTCCTTCAGACCGCCCTCGGCGGAAACGAGCCGGAAGGAAAGCTTGCACTGCACCGCGTTCAGCACGCGGCCCAGCAGGAGATTCGCGTTTGCGCGGCCCTTGTCGATCTCCTGGCCGGAATGGCCGCCGATGAGGCCGGAGACGGTCAGCCGCGCGCAGGCCAGCGCGCAGGGCGCGCTCGTCAGGCCAATGGAGACGTTGGCGCTTGCGCCGCCGGCACAGCTGACGGTGAAGATGCCCTCGTCCTCAGAGTCGACGTTCAGCATACGGCGGGCGGAGAGCTGCGAAAAATCAAGGCCCTGCGCGCCCTCCATGCCGATCTCCTCGTCGACGGTAAACACAACCTCAAGCGCCGGGTGCGCAATTTCGCTGCTGTCCAGCACGGACAGCGCCATGGCGACGGCAATGCCGTCGTCGCCGCCGAGCGTCGTGCCGTTCGCCGAGACATAGTCGCCCTCGACGCGCAGGTCGAGCGCGTCCTTTGTGAAGTCGATGGGACTTTCCGGCGTTTTTTCCGCAACCATGTCGAGATGGCCCTGTAAAATGACGGCGGGCGCAGCTTCGTAGCCTGCTGTGGCGGGCTTTTTGATGATGACGTTGTTGAGCGCGTCCTGATACACCCACAGACCGCGTTCCTTTGCAAAGGCGACGCAGTAGTCGCTGATGGCCTTCGTGTTGCGCGAGCCGTGCGGGATACGGGTCAGATCCTCGAAGAAATGAAAGACCGCTTTCGGTTCCAGAGTTTCCAGTACACGGGACATGATGATCGTTCCTTTCCGTTTATAAGCTTGATATGGTTATTCCGGCAGCTTTTCAAAGTCCTCCGCGCCGTGCTTGCACAGCGGGCAGATAAAATCGGCGGGGAGCGCTTCGCCCTCGTAGACATAGCCGCAGATCTTGCAGACCCAGCCGGTCTGCTTTTTGAGCGCCGACGGCTTGGGCTTGACGTTTGCAAAGTAGAAGCTGTAGGTCATGGACGGCGCGTTGGAGAGCACGCGGGCCTCGGTCACGTCGGCAATGAACAGCGTGTGCGTGCCGAGATCGATCTCCTGCGTGACCTTGCCGCTGACAAAGGCGTTGGTGGAGTACGGCAGGTAATACACGCCGTTCGTCGCGCGGGCCATACCCTTTACATCCGCGAACTTGTCCACGTCGCGGCCGGACTGGAAGCCGTAGTGCTGAAACAGGCCGAACGGCGCGTCGGTCGAGAGCATGGACAGATTGAACACGCCCGTCTTGCGGATCATGTCATGCGTGAAATTCGCCTTGTTGACGGCGATGGAGATGCGCTTGGGTGTGTCGGTGAGCTGCGCGGCGGTGTTGATGATGCAGCCGTTGTCCTTTTTCCCGTCGCGGGCCGTCAGGACGAACAGGCCGTAGGAGAACGAGAAGAACGCGTTCTTTTCAACCGGCGCGTCGGCCTTATGCTCTGCCGGAGCAGGCTTTGGCATGGAATCGAAAATGGCCTGCGCCATAGCGTCAACGTCCGCCAGCTGGGATTCCTTGAGCGTCGATTTGATCGTGACTGTCTCATCGAGGATCGTGCAGTTCTTGAGCTTCTGGAACTCCGCGCGCATCAGCCCTGCCGCCGTCGGGGCCCAGGAGCCGTTTTCCATGAGGGCGATGGTGCGGTTCTGGAGATTGTGGTGGACGATATCGTGCACCAGATTTTCCATCGTCACGAACATCCCCGCGTTGTACGTCGTGGAGATAAAGACCAGATGGCTGGCCCGGAAGCATTCGGAGAGGATATAGCTTGGATGCGTGACGGACACGTCGTACATCTGCACATTGCGCACGCCGAGGTCGGACAGCTTCGCGGCCAACACATTCGCCGCGTTTTCCGTGCCGCCGTAGACGGAGGCGTAGGCGATGACGACCGCGTCGTCCTCCGGGGTATAGGTCGCCCAGTGGATATATTTGTCGAGGAACCACGCGATATCTTTGCGCCAGACCGGGCCGTGCAGCGGGCAGATCATCTCGATCTCCAGCCCAGCGGCCTTTTTCAGCAGCGCCTGCACCTGCGTGCCGTATTTGCCGACGATGTTGGTATAGTACCGGCGGGCGTCGGCGAGCCATTCCGTGCGGAAATTCACCTCATCCGCATACAGATTGCCGTTCAGCGCGCCGAAGGTGCCGAAGGCGTCGGCAGAGTAGAGCGTTTTCGTGGCCGTGTCATAGGACACCATGACCTCCGGCCAGTGCACCATCGGGGCCATGACGAAGGCAAAGGTGTGTCTGCCGGTCGTGAGCGTGTCCATCTCCTTGACGAGCTGCACGCGGCTGTCCAGATCGAACGTGAAGAAGTTCTGCATCATCGTGCGCGTCTTGGCGTTGCAGACGATGGTCAGCTCGGGGTGGCGCAGGACGAGCTCGCCGATGGTCGCGGCGTGGTCGGGCTCCATGTGCTGCACGATGAGATAGTCGAGCTTCCGGCCGGAGAGCACATGGTCGACGTTTTCAAAGAACAGGCCGCTGACAGACTTATCCACAGTGTCGATCAGGACGGTCTTCTCGTCCAGCAGCAGATAGGAGTTGTAGCTCACGCCGTTCGTGAGCGGGTAGGCGTTTTCAAACAGATTCAGCCGCCGCTCGCTCGCGCCGACCCAGTAGAGATCCTCGGTCATTTTCTTGACACAGTACATAAATCGGATTCCTTTCAAATATAATAATAATTTCTATTATCACAATAACACAGGACGCGCAAAAAATCCAGCGGAATTTGCGAGGTTTCCGCGATTATTTTCCCTTGTTCTGCCGCCGCAGACGGTTCAGGTGGCGCTCAAAATAGCCCTGCGAGATAAAGCGGGCCAGAACATACTGGTCGAACAGCGGTACAGAGCAGGAATAAAAGCCGAGCGTCTGCCGGTACTGCTCCATCAGGCGCTCCGGCAGCACCATATAACCCATACGCATGGATGGGGCCAGCGAATGCGAAAACGTGTTCACGTAGATCACGCATCCGCGCCGGTCCATGGAATAGAGCGTCTGCAGCGGCTTTTTGTTTTCGGAAAACTCCGAATCGAAATCGTCCTCGATCAAAATCGCGTTCCGCTCCGCCGCCCAGGAAAGATAGTCGCTGCGCTTGGCCGCTGACGTGGTGATGCCGGTGGGGAAGCTGTGAAACGGCGTGATGTGCAGGACGGACGCGCGTGCGTTTTGCAGCGCGCCGGCGCGGATGCCGTCTTCGCCCATGGGCAGCAGCTCACAGACCGCGCCGTTGGCCGCGTAGACCTGCCGGACCTTTTCATAGCCGGGGTCTTCCAGCCCATATACGCGCTCCCGGCCCAGCAGCTGCACGATCAGACCGTAGAGATATTCCGCGCCGGAGCCGATGACGATGCAGTCCGGCTGGGCCAGCATCCCGCGGTAGCGCAGCAGATATTCCGCGATCGCGTTGCGCAGTTCCGCACAGCCGTAATGCGGCGGCTTTTCCAGCAGCCGCGTGCCGCAGTCGGCGATGACCTCGCGCATGAGCCGGGTCAGCGCGGAATACCGGAAGCCGTAGCCCGCAGGCTCCTGCGCGGCGGGTGCGTCGGCAGGCAGCATATGCAGCCGCGCCTGCGGCTGCGTGTTCTGCGGCAGGCGGGAGATGGCGCTGACATAATAGCCGCTGCGCGGCTTCGCTGTGAGATAGCCCTCGTCCACGAGCTGCTCATACGCGCCGGAGACGGTCGCGAGGCTGATATGCAGATGCTCCGCCAGCGCCCGCTTCGACGGCAGCTTCTGCCCCGGCAAGAGCTCGGCCCGCAGGATATCCTCGCGGATGCAGGTATAGAGCCGGTAATATTTCGGCTGATCGCCCGTTTGCAGATCGTAGGTCAGCATACGCTTACCATTTGTTTTCGACCTTCTCGGCAAAGCCGAAGAAGTCGCGCACGGGCAGGACCGTTCCGTCGTCAAGCGTGATGCGGCCCGTGAAATGACCAAAGACCTGATGCTGATCGGACAGCACAACGCCTGCGCTCATGAACGCGCTGCGGTCGAGCACCGGTGTAAAATTCATATAGAACCGGTTGTCGTCGCTCGTGAAGACCCAGGGCTTCATGAAGTCCTCAAAGCCGTCTTCATCCATGGGAATTTCAAACTTGACCTCGCCCAGCTTGTGGATTTTTCCGTCGTAGAACAGCACGTTCTCCGTCGCGGCGCTGGTGTCGCCGAAGCCATAGCCGATGTTCCAGCCGAAGGGAATGCCGTCGAGCTCACCCGAGGCGCTGCCCCAGTACCACGTGTTGTGATACGTCCACACGCCGCGGCCCCAGTCGAGCACAGCGAAGAATTTGTCCTTCGTCAGCTCGTACCGGCGGCTGCCCAGCTCGATCCAGCCCTCGGCGCGCATACAGTTGATCTTCTGGTTGTAATAGAAATGTCCGGGCTTGTCAAAGGGCGTGGCGATGACCATGCTCTCGGCCGGCTCGTCGGTGAGCTTGACAATGCCCTCGATCGGCTCCTTGTCCAGAAATTTGTCCATGTGGAACGAGAGCATCCGCGCCCCGTCCTCGTGATAGAAGGCCAGGGCATAGCCGCTCCTTGAAATTTCCGACGCGCCCTCCGCGCTCGATTCCGGCAGCTGCGTCCGGCCCAGCGGCAGCGCACGCATCCGGCTGGTCGTTTTTTCCCATTTGCCGTCAAAGTCGAGGAAGGAAACGGAGTCGAGGCCCATATAGCCGTTGTCCGCGATGGTCAGCGCCAGACCGATATGGCCGTCGGTGATGAGATAGTAATCCCATTCCTTGACGCGCATCGCGCCGGCTTTGATGTCCGCGCGCCGGTAGACCGGGAGCAGGGAACGCGCCCAGCCGGGTTCGAGCAGATTGCCGTCGCTGCCGAGCAGCGGGCCGGAAGTGGTGATCTCATGCTGCTGTCTCATTGGATAGCCTCCTGTGATGTATATTTTTCCAGAAACGCTGCCAGCGCCGCCTGCACGCGCGGGCGGTCGACCAGATAGCTGTAGCCGTGCCTTGCCCCGTCGACGAGGATTAGCTGCTTTTCAGACGCACAGACGTCATAGGCGGCCTGCGACATGGCGCAGGGGACGAAGGTGTCCGCCGTGCCGTGGATGAACAGAATAGGGCACTTCGTTTTCGATACCGCGTCCAGCGTGGACGCTTCTTTGATGGAAAAGCCCGCGAACACACGCGTGCAGACATCCATCAGTCCCAGCAGCGGCCCCGCCGGGAGCCATTTTACGTGCGCCCGCAGAATGCTTCGCATGATCGCCTCCGGCGAGGAGAAGCCGCAGTCGGCGATCACGCCCCGCACGGACGGCGGAAGCTCCAGCGCGGAGGCCAGCAGAACCGTCGTCGCGCCCATCGAAAGCCCGCCCAGAAACAGCGGGTGATCCGGGCCAAAGTGCATGGCCGCGTACTGTGCCCACGTCGCCGCGTCCCGGCGCTCGTGAATGCCGAAGGTGATATATACCCCCTCCGACTGCCCGTGCGCACGCTCATCCACGGCGAGTAAATTATATCCGAGCGAATAGTAATAGGGAAGGACAATGGAAAAATCGATGATCCAGCTCGACCGGTAGCCGTGAAACAGGAGGATCGTGCCCTTCGCGCCGGGCTGCTGCAATAGCTGCCCGTGCAAACGCAGGCCGTCATGGGATGGCAGAAAGATATCCTCCGCGTCCTGCATCAGCGTGATACCCGCGAGAATTTCCTCCGTCTGGTCTTCCCTGCCCCATTGGGCGATGACCGCGGGCTTTGTAAAATCCGGGACGGGGCTGCGGCGGCAGGCGAACAGGAACAGGCCCAGCGCCAGCAGAACGACCGCCAGCAAAGCAGCCAGAACGATCATAGCCGCCGTCATGCCGCGTTCCCCTTCCTTCCGAGCTTTGCGAAGAACGGGAACGTAAGCGGCCAGACAATGCCCGCAAACAGGACAAGCAGGAAATACCGCACAAAGCTTTCCGCCTGCGACCCGGCAAAGAGGGACACCAGCAGCGGCTTCAGCCCCGCCTTGATGCCGACGATCAGCGCAAGGCCCAGCACCAGCTTCAAGACCTGTCCCCAAAACGGCGCGCGCACGTCAAAATGCAGCTTTTTCTCGTCGGCAATGTACACGATCAGAAAGCCCAGCAGCGCGCCCAGCATGGTGTACGCGTTTTTGAGGCCGTGCGTGATATTGGAAAGGTCTTCGCTGCCCGCCGGCCAGTCGCACCGGGCGAGGGACGAGGCGTAGATCAGATATCCGCCGCACAGCACCGCCACGCCAAGTAAAAGCCACGGCACTGTCTTTTTTGCGGCAGATTCTGTCCGGAACGCCGGATAGAGCGCCGCAGCCAGCGCCAGCGCCGTCAGGAAGGCCACGCCGACGTCCAGCGGCGTGTGAACGCCCAGGTACATCCGCGAAAACGGCACCAGAACCATCAACACGATACAGACAATACGCACCCACGTTTCCTTCCGGCTCGCGAAGATCGAGGCCGTCGTGCCGACGATATTCTGCGTGTGGCCGGAGGGGAAGGAATAGCCCGTCGCGTCCGCGCGGGCGGCTTCGACGATCTGAAAGTCCGGGTCGAGCACCCACGGGCGCGGAATGCGGAAGGCCAGCTTCAGAAACTGGTTGCAGACCGTGCCGAGCGCACCGACCAGAAAGACATAATAGCCCTGCCGCTTGTCAACGCACCAGAAGATCAGCAGCGCCGCCGCCATAAACGCGATCTCCGAGCCGAAATAGGTCAGGCTAGAAAAAAACGTGTCCAGCGCTCCGCAGCGTCCCGCCGCGAGAAGCCGCAAAAAATCCATACCGGAACCTCCTGAATTGAGATACAGAATCAGTATACCACCAAACGCCGGATTTGCCAAGCATCTTGCATTTTCAGATAAATATAGTATGATATAAGAAAAGCAACGAAAGGTGTGCGAACCATGTTTTCCAATGAAGACCGAATGATCTACGCCAGGCGCCAGCTGGTCGAGGTGATCTGTCAGCTCCGCTTCCCGGAGATCCTGTCCATCGACGCAAGCGAGCCTGCCGCGTTTCAGGACCGCATCCGCCGGGAATATCCGCAGTATGAAAAGAAGATCGAGCAGCTGCCGCCGCAGATGGTAAACGGCAAGCCCGTCCCGCAGGGAACGGTCAACAACTATCAGTTCGTCTCTGCCGAGGGGCAGTGGAAAATCAGTCTCACCAAGGGCTTTATCGCCCTTTCGACCTACGGCTATACCCGCTGGGAGGAATTTGCCCAGCGGCTCGACCGCATTCTCGCGGTATTTATCGAGACATATCATCCCTCGTGGTTCACCCGCGTGGGTCTGCGGTATGTTAACGCCTTCCGCCGTGCGCCGCTCGGTCTGGAGGACTGCCTCTGGAAGGAACTTATCACGCCGGGCTTTTTGGGCCTCATGGGCGATGAGGACGCGCAGGAGCAGGCGTTCATGAAGAACGAGCTGACCGCGACCGTCCAGATGCCCGGCGGCGCGAAGGCCAACGTCAAATCCGGCCCGGGCCTGCTGCGCAAGGTCAACAACCGCACCCGCGAGACGACGGAGGAGCGCGTGTTCATGCTCGACCTCGATCTCTACATGGACAGCAAGATCGAGCTGAACCATACGGCCCCCGCCCTGAACATCGTCCACGACAACGCAGGCAGCCTCTTCCGCGCCGCCATCACCGACACCCTCGCAGACGCAATGGAGCCGCAGAAGGCGTAAACTGAAAAATCCCTCTGCCGCTAAAGGCGAACACGCATAAGGACAACAACGAAATACCACTCAGAGCAAAGGAAGTCCTTCCGGGAAAGGTCGGGGGGTCATAAGAAAGTAATATCGTATTTTCTCAGGAACGGCGTGGCTTCGGTCACGCCGTTTCCTGTTTCAGCAGTTCTTCCACGGGGATAAAGCCCACAAGGTCATAGGAAATGCGGATGCCCTGATGCCGCTTGCCGCTGGACTTGTCTGGAGCTTCAATGTAGATTGCCTTGACAAGCTCCCGCAGCGCATACGGGGTAAGCTCATCCAAGTCCTCGTATTTGCGTACCCGTTGGATAAACTGCTCCAAGTTTTCAATCTGTCGTTCCTGTACTTCGATTTCCTGCTGCAAAGTTTGAATTTCCACTTTAAGCTGTGTCTGTTCGTCCTCATAGGTCTTGCTCATCATAGAGAACTTTTCATCTGTGATGCGCCCCGCCACATTAGCTCTGAGGAAGTGGCCCGTAAGCTGTACCCTGCCACATCTATGGGGCAGCAGTACAGTATGCCGGACTACGAGTGGGTCCACAAGGAAATGCAGAAGAGCGGCGTC
>ERZ773130.1373-NODE-1373-length-23193-cov-6.773403_pt1 | contig 23193 bp, 17 predicted proteins | sample MGYA00511919_ERZ773130 | MGnify/ENA primary metagenome ERZ773130 (study PRJEB29015, sample SAMEA2737851) | human gut metagenome | biome: human gut; feature: human-associated habitat; material: faeces | place: China | collected 2012 ...
TCTGCAACGCTCCAACTATTTGTCAACTAGTGTATTACACGCTTTTTGTTGCAGGTGGCAGATGTTTTATGTTTTTTCAACTTTATAGTAGACAAAACTTTCATTCATTTCTGCACTGAAATAAATTTCTCCGTTAAAGTGGTGAAGCACCCAATGACTTAACAATATCTTCCAATGATTCTTTCGAATTTACCAGCATCAGTTTCTCCGTTTTTATTCTGGAAATTCTTCGTGTCAGCGTTTCGGTAGTAAGTTTCATTAAATCAGCAAAATAAGCTGGTTGAACTCCTTCCCGTAGAAAAGCACATACCCTTAAATCTTCTTCTGTGAGTTTTGGACTTATCTCTTTCAATTTAGAAACAAGTCCATAAACATTCTCTTGAAGTCGCAGCAACTCTGTCCAGTCTTTCTCGGAGAAAGAAGGGATTTTAGAAGACAAAACATTCCGTTCCTTAAACTGCCGTACTTTTGAGACAACCGGAGAACTTTCATAGATATGTAACTGAAGAGACTGATACTTCTCTTCGAGATGATTACATCGCAACATCAGCTTATCCGATTCGACATCTTTCTTCAGTATTTCCTCTTTGAAAAGATCCAGTTGGGAAAGTGCGTGCCGGTTTTTCTTCCAGAGTAGTCCAAGCAACAAAGACATCACACCAAACATACCTAAAGCAGAAGACAGAATGACCGAAGAATCACTTTTGTTATCATTTAATATCAACTGACTGGCGTATGCCTTTCTTTCCATTTCCAGTGCTTCATCAAAGTTACCGTATTTCTGATAATAAAGACTACATCGTTTGCATATTTTTGCCAGATGATCGTATTCCTCTGTTTCTTTGGCAAGTTTGATTGCCTCCTTAAAGTGGATTTCTGCATCCTCTTTCTGTTCCAAATCACTTTCTACACAGGCAAGATAATAATATACTTTAGATTTTTGATATTCATCACCGTGTTTCTCATAATAAGATGCCGCCTGCCTAATCTGCTTATCAGAGGAATGAGGAATGTTTTTATCCTCGTTGAGCTGGGTACACAATAAATTATACTCTGCCAGTTGAGCCTCATTCATTTGGCTTGACTGAATAGTCTCAAGAATAATGGATGCTGTATCAGGGTCCTGCTCCATCAGTTGCGCAGCCTTGTCCAGCCCTTGCTTCACGCTCGTCCCTTCCGGATGACAGGCAGCCAGTGAAAGGAGCATCATATACAATAAAATTCGAAGATTATTCATAACTCTATTTTTGTCTTTGCAAAGGATTGATTGGATTTGCAAATATAAAAAATAATCGGCATTTGTTCCCCCCATAAGCATACAAAAAACATAGTGACGCCATCCTGCTCTTATAGCGACACTATCTGGGTGTTATAGTGACGCTATTTGATACGGATAGCGTCACTATGTTTTGTGACAAATATTAAGTCGGGGGTCTCCGATTTATACGTGCAAATAGTGCAAGCACTATTCTTATCTTTCATAGAACACACTAAGCAATATTAATTATTCGCAGCCTTGAGTTGTTTCCGGTATTTAGACGGTGACATTCCCATTGCATTCGTGAACACCCGCACGAAATGAGGCAGATCGTTGAATCCTACCGTATAACAAATCTCCGACACTCCCTTTTGCGAATGCTTTAGCAGTTCGCAGGCCGTGTTCAAACGGTATTGGGTAACGAACTGCGAAAAGGTCATACCTTTTCTTTGTTTGAAGTAAGAGCAGAATGCCGAACGGTTCATCCCTACTTCGGCTGCAATATCATCCAAGGCTATGGAATGGACGTAATGTGCCATGACATAGGCGCAGATCTGCTGCATCCGCCGTACATCCCGCTCGATACGCATCGGTTTTCCTGCAAACGTATAATCCGACGAGCTAAAGATGACAGGTAGCAGACGGAACATCGCACTCAAGCGTCCCAATTCGTCCATATCGTTCATTTCAGCCAATATTTTGCGAATAGTGCGTGAACTTTCCGGTCCAAATTTCAACGCATCGGTCGGAAATATCACTCCGACCAATCTATTCCGTAATTCAGGAAACACCTCCAGACACCGCTCCACCAACGAATGACTGAAAGCTACCATCAAGTAGCGAACGCAGCCATCCGTATCAGCGGAATTGGGAGCATACTCCCAACGATGAAGCATGGACGGTGGAATCAAAACCACGTCGCCCGCTACAAAAGGTTGTAACGTATCACCTGCCATCCGGTTGCCCTGCCCGTGGACAACGCAATATAATTCCCACGCATTATGCCGATGCAGTTTGGCTTCAATGTTTGTTTTCACTCGTTGGTCGATGAAGAAAAACGAATGATTTTCCACTTCAGGCAGCTCATAGGGTATGGCAGTATCTTCCATTATAGAATGATTTAATTTATTTGATTACAAATATACGACAAATATATAAAATAATAACACAAATAAGCAACAATAAAACGGCGTAACTTTGCAACAGAAAACAAAAAGTATAACTTAAAATGTATTGTTATGGAATTATACGAAGTATTGGAGAAACGCCGTACATACCGCGATTTTTCTGACCGCGAAGTAAGCGACGAGATTGTCAAAAGAATTATCGGTGCGGCATTTAAGGCCCCAACCAATGACCACCTGCGCCAGCTTGAGTTCATCGTGGTGCGTGACCGTGAAAACATTGCCAAAGTAATCACCCCGCTCGTAAAGAACATGGAAGCCTTCAAGGAACTCGTTTTTGAAGTGGATGATACGGACGACGAGGACAAGATGGCGATGTTTGCCGATGCGTTGCCTAAACAGCAGAAGATGCTTATGCAGAGCGGACTGCTCATCCTTCCGTTCTTTCGCCAGAAGCAAAGCCCCCTGCTTAAACCTGTAGAGCAAAGTTCACTTAACTACTTTGCCTCGGCATGGTGCGCATTGGAAAATATGCTGCTTGCCGCCACCAATGAGGGGTTAGGAACTGTGTTCCATATTCCGGTGAGCGACGAAGCCGAGAAAATAAAGGAAATCGTAGGGGCTCCCGAAGGCTACGAGTTTACTTGTCTGCTTACAATGGGCTATCCCGCTGAAAACGCTTTTCTTCCCAAACAAAAGGAGATCAACATCGAAGACAGAATACACATGAACATTTGGTAACATGAGAGAATGAAAGGACATATTCTGATAATGTTGGCTAACATTCTGTTCGGTGCCAGTATGCCAGTATTCAAATATTTGTTGACAGCAGACGTGCCACCGGAAGCAATCACCATTATGCGGGCGATTTTCGCCTGCATGATGTTTTGGTTGGTATCCTTTTTCATGCCGAAAGAATTTGGTCTTGTCTAAACCTTTGTCCCGACGGTATTCATCCGTTACAATGATGAAATGGATGTTCCTATTCTCAACATTGGCATTAGCTCCGTTCTGCCTCCAATACATGCAGTACGTTCCCATGTTCTATAGAGAAACTTTTAACGTGTCACAACTATACGCGCTCCTCTACCTGTTGTTCGGAGGGACTGATAATAAAAATAAAAACACTTAATTGTATTAATAAAATAGTTGAATCATGGAATTTTAGGATGTAGTAATCAAACGGAAGACAATTTGTGACTTTCCTCTAAAGAAAAAGCTTTTCTTTATTCAACTGGCATATAAATTGAGATTTATATCTAAATTTGTAGCAAACAAGAAAATTATATATCATGATTAAAAACATTGTATTTGATTTTGGAGGAGTGATTGTAGATATTGATCGTGACAAAGCGGTTCAGGCATTTATCAAACTAGGACTGGCAGATGCTGATACCCGGCTGGATAAATATCACCAGACCGGCATCTTTCAAGAACTGGAAGAAGGAAAGCTAAGCGCAGATGAGTTTCGGAAACAACTGGGGGATTTATGTGGCCGTCCATTGACGATGGAGGAAACCAAACAGGCATGGCTGGGCTTTTTCAATGAAGTGAATCTAAATAAACTCGATTATATATTGGAATTGAGAAAGTCCTATCATGTGTATATTCTAAGTAATACCAATCCTTTTGTTATGTCGTGGGCATGCAGCCCCGATTTCTCATCGAAGAAAAAGCCGTTGAATGATTATTGTGACAAACTATATTTGTCTTATCAGGTCGGTCACACGAAACCTGCACCCGAAATTTTCGAATTTATGGTGAATGATTGTAATATCATTCCTTCCGAAACTTTATTTGTTGATGACGGCGCTTCAAATATCCATATAGGCAAGGAACTCGGATTTGAAACGTTCCAGCCGAAGAATGGTGAAGATTGGCGGGAAGAAATGACTGCTATCTTAGAGAAATAATCATATTGATTACTAATTTTTATAGTGTATATATGATAGTATCATACTCATGCTACTATCATACTCATGCTACTATCATATATACTGATTTTCTCTCTATTTTATTTCAGGTAGAGAATCTTTTCGCCAAAATCAAATATTACATTAAATTCTTCAAAAAACTTCAATCCTAAAACCCCCACTGTAGTAAACTTGGGAAGTTGTGGGGTTATTGCTATAGTTACATCATAAAAAGGCACATCAGCCATATAGCATTTTTTTGCTAGAAATGCCTTCACTGGCATCTTTCTTCCCTGACTATCGTTCCCTTGCCGAAGTTCTATATTAGAATTATCGATAAACTCTTTATAGGCAGGGTGTTGTTCCAGGAGAAATAGAAATGAAGCGTTTCCTAGGTCTAATAGAAAATCTCCCTCGAGAGAGTAATAATATTTAGAATTGGAAGCTACTTTTAATTCAGAATCGATTGCATACATATTTCCATATCCATCATTCCTCATGGGGTATTTCTTATATTTACTTTTTTTCAGTTCCAATTCTTGTCGGGTTAGTGGCATCATGTATTTAGATGAAATATTTAGTTCCATAATCTTGCTATTAGCATCGTTTAGATCTCCAAAAAGATGAATGGGATACATAATATCTATCTTTTTAGAAGCTATATTAGCAATGACAGTTTTGCCTTTATAAAATAGACCATTTACAAAAATTGTATCATTGGTTATATGTGTACATTTATACTTGTTTCCCGCTAAATTCAAAGTTGCTTTTGATTCAACCAATGAAATGTTTAAGTCGTCTAAATGATTAAATACAAAGGTGCTATCCATAACCAAGATAGGGACACCGGATTCTATCATTCCCCTCACTGGAAGTTTATTTTGCAAGATGAGATTAGCATACAAATGCCTACTCTTTCCCTTTTGAAGGGGGATTTTACGATCTACAGATTGAGCTGAAAGAAATCCTGAAACCATAATCAAACAGAGTGTAAAAATACATTTCTTCATCATCTAAAATTTTAGTTTGTGCATTTATTAGATTTAAACATATACAAAAGAAGTAATAAAAAAGAGGATATTGCAATCATACACTCTTTATCTGAATTGATTTTAATTACTTTTAACCAGCGTATGCCTCCACTTTTTTTATTGCTTCTATATAGGAATTGCATGTTATGAAACTAAACATTCGGATATTCTCTTTATATTTGCTGGAAATACAAGAAATATGCAACCACAAGTCATACTTATTACCGGAGCATCTTCCGGATTCGGCAAGATTACCGCTCAAATGTTATCGGAACGAGGGCACATCGTTTATGGAACAAGCCGGAAACCTTCCGAAGACATGAATCAAGTAAAGATGCTTGTTGTCGATGTTACCAATTCCTTTTCCGTTTGTCAGGCCGTAGAGCGGATTCTATCGGAGCAGGAACGGATTGACGTATTGATTAATAATGCCGGAATAGGTATCGGCGGCGCATTAGAACTTGCCACTGAAGAAGAAGTGAATATACAAATGAATACAAACTTCTTCGGCGTAGTGAACATGTGTAAAGCTGTTTTGCCTCATATGCGAAAGGCACGAAAAGGAAAGATTATCAATATCAGCTCTATCGGTGGTGTAATGGGAATCCCCTATCAGGGATTTTATTCTGCTTCGAAATTTGCTGTGGAGGGATATAGCGAAGCATTGGCTTTAGAGGTTCATCCGTTCCATATAAAGGTTTGTGTAGTAGAACCGGGAGACTTTAACACCGGATTTACTGATAACCGGAATATCTCCGAACAGACAAGACTGGATGCCGATTACGGAGAAAGTTTTCTGAAATCATTGGACATTATAGAAAAGGAAGAACGTAATGGATGCCATCCGCGGAAGTTGGGTGCTGCCATCTGTAAGATAGTGGAACGTACCAATCCTCCTTTTCGGACGAAAGTAGGTCCCTGGATACAAGTATTGTTTGCGAAGAGTAAAAAATGGTTGCCTGATGCAGTGATGCAATATGCCTTACGGATATTCTACGCAATTAAGTAAACGATACGATATATAAAAGAAACTGTTCTCAAAGTTCCTAAAAGAAAAATCGTCCTAACTACAACCTATAGTAGTAAGGACGATTTTATAAGATCAAGGCTTTTTTGAACGGCCTCTTTTTTTGATTTGAATATCTTCTATGTTTCCGAATTAACCTTTCGGAACCAATTCCAAAAACATGGTAGTAGTCAGCAACACGGCCAGTCCGACGCAAACGCTTATCAACAGCCAATTGATATATTTTGCTTTCGGCTTGGTGTCGGCATGCAGATTGTTCAGGAAATATTCCCTGAAGAAAAGATACAGGCCGGGGATCGTGGCACTTGCCAACAAGAAATCTTCCGGAATCTGAAAGAAATAAGTTTTGGATAATCCGATCAGCGACCAGTGGCAAAGGAACAATACCAAAAACATATTGACCTTTTGCGCAAACAGCAATAACAATCCGATGGTAAACACCACTACCGAACAAGGCATGACCGGAGAAGTCATTTCCGGGAATGAGAGACCGCGTGCCAATGAAACCAAAGGGTATATAAAAGGCATTGCCAACAGGACATAAGACAGCAAATCATATTTGTGGGTACGTTCGAAGGTAGTATATCCCGTAATCGCATCCCATATCCAAATGATAGCCATCACACCCCAAAACATAGCCATTACTCCATTATAACTACGCTCTTCACAGTAGATATAATAGTAGACCAGAGAAATCCACGTATACAGACCTATCATATAGAACTTCATCGCCATTTTCACCCACGGACGTGGCCGGCCGATAAGCAATCCGGTCAATGCAATACCAATCAGAATGATAACTATCTGTAACAGCCAGGTAGCTGAATTATAATATGCAATTGTTCTCCAAAAAATCTCCATAAAAGTTCGTTTTAGTGTCTTGTTAATGAAAAGGCTCTATGTGGGAACAGGAACATCGGGAACGTAGCTCCTACCGCCAACATGAAAATCACTGTGCTTGCTATCAGAGTATTAGAGAAGAACATCGACATAAACTTGTCCAGCTTATCCGGATCATTCACATTTTGCAGACACATGATAAGTGAAAATACCATGTTGTATGCAAACTTTCCCGGAATCATGGGAAGTAACGCCGGAATGTACAATACCGTCATCGGGCAATATACTTTTTTCCCTAACCACAAACTACCGAAGCCGATGACTAATCCGGCAAACAACGAACCTGTGGCAATATCCACGCCTAAATAGGTCATCAAACAAAAACGACAGGCGTGTCCCAGTGCTGCCAGTATGGCAATCATTTTGAATGCACGCAAAGGAGGATCGGAAATCGCCCCAAATCCTATACCTGCTACTGCTGCAAAAAATCCATCCGTAAGAATGTCAAGTGCTATCATATCAAATTAAACTGTTTTTTACCATTAATAATGTGAAGGAAAGTCCGATAGCGATGCTGACAATCAGCAAAGAAGCCTCTGTCAGACGGGCAAATCCTGTTAATACATATCCCTCTACTACATCAATCACGCCATTAATCAAAGGCACCCCAGGCACAAGATAAAGCACGCTGGTTGCCATGGCAATCTCCGAAGTTGTGTCGAAAATCAGCGCGGTGGAAGCACACAGGGAAGCAACAAAAGCCGAGACTATAAATACAACATAATGATTGATCTTTTTCGCCTGCATTTGTTGTTTCAGGTAGAATCCTGTAATGGTAGCCGAGAACACAATTCCCATCGAAATTAAATCACCGCCGAACAATTTGCAGAAAGACGCATTGGCAAATCCTACCAGTAGTAAAACGAAAAGCGGATGTATCCGCGGAGCAGAAATAATCTTCTTGTATTTGTCTTTCAATTCTTCCAATGACAAATGATTGTCTACTGCTTCCCAGCTTAATGCGCTTAACTCTGAATTATGTTCAAAACTGATCGGGTGTGCAGGAATGTCTATAACCTCGTTACAAGCCTCGTTTGTTTCTTTGTCTATAATAGTCAGAATGATGTTTCTATGAAATACGCTTAATTTGACATCTAGTCCGAAAGCCTCTCCAATACGCTTTGTGTTACGTACTACCCGCGAGGTGTGTACTCCGGCTCCCATTAAATGGGCTGAATATTCTGCAATAAATTTACCTATGGATAATAAAGATTCGCCTGTCTTCATGAATATGATATTTTTAAATCGGGCGCAAAAGTACAAAAAAAATAGATACCTTTGCCGCGATTAAAAATAAAAAATGCATGAATAACCAATTTACGCATCCAAAAGAGAGAATACGCTTTGCCATATTGACTTTTTTCTTCGCTCAAGGACTTTGTATGGCAAGTTGGGCCAGCCGAATCCCTGATTTCAAAGACGTTTTTGCCGCAAATTATGCTTTCTACTGGGGACTGATTTTATTTATGATCCCTGTCGGAAAATTTGTCGCGATCCCCTTGGCTGGTTATCTTGTTTCGAAGTTAGGAAGCCGGAGCATGGTACAGGTCAGTATCCTGGGATACGCTTCATCCCTGCTTTGCATCGGGCTGGCTCATGAGGTCTATCTTTTAGGCTTTCTGCTCTTCTGCTTCGGGGTGTGCTGGAATTTGTGTGATATATCATTCAATACACAAGGCATTGAGGTGGAACGTTTGTATGGTAAAACCATTATGGCCACTTTTCATGGAGGATGGAGTCTGGGGGCATGTGCAGGAGCACTTATCGGCTTCGTAATGATTTTGGCAGGAGTCTCCCCCATCTGGCATTATACACTGATATTTATTATCATCCTTATAATTGCACTTTCCGGGCGGAAATATTTGCAGGAGAGCACACCGCAGGAAGCGGAAGTTTCTGATACAAAGACGCAGGAAAGAAATAAAGCCAAAGCTCCCAATGGTTTTCGCCTGTTATTTCAAAAACCGGAAATGTTGCTTTTGCAGTTAGGACTTGTCGGACTGTTTGCGCTGATTGTAGAAAGCGCAATGTTCGACTGGAGTGCCGTTTATTTCGAATCAGTGGTTCACGTACCTAAATCATTGCAAATCGGTTTTCTTGTATTTATGATTATGATGGCAACGGGCCGTTTCCTGACTAACTATGCTTATCAGCTTTGGGGAAAGAAGAAAGTCCTGCAACTGGCGGGCAGCTTTATCTGTATCGGCTTTTTTGTTTCTGCCCTGTTAGGAGGAGTTTTCGAATCTATGGCCATGAAAGTAATCATCAATTCTTTGGGTTTCATGCTGGTCGGCTTGGGAATATCCTGCATTGTGCCTACTTTGTACAGCTTCGTGGGAGCCAAATCAAAAACACCGGTCAGTATTGCACTTACCATTCTGTCAAGCATCAGTTTTATAGGTTCGTTGATTGCTCCCCTGCTTATCGGTGCCATCTCGCAGGCGTTCGATATCCGTATCGCTTATATGCTTATCGGCATATTGGGCGGATGCATCGTATTAATTGTCAGTTTCAGTAGTGCTTTCAATATTCAGGAATCTGGCGATAAACCTGAATAGAACAAATAAAAAACGCAGCCTTTCACAGTGTTTAAAATTAAACCTCCTGTGAAAGGCCGCGTCAATCTTTTAATGCCTTAACTAACCTAACTACTTTATCTTAACTATACTAACCTATCTACAAAATACCCGAAAAATCTTTTATACTACTAATAATCCTATCTTTCAATTCGTTATTTTCAACTATTGAGAAGCCACAGTCTACATTTGCCGGAGCCAATAATACAGCTTTAGCTTCTTCTGCATCTGCCATCTCTTCCGGGTGCTCTCTGAAATAAGTTTCCCATTGGGAAGCTGATTGCGGAGTTACACCCAGCACATAGTTGATAAAATCATCATCCGTCAAAAAATCCATTACCTTTGAGCACATATCGCATCCTTTTTAAGCGTTTACATAAGTAGGACGGCGTTATCCTGTCTATGTACTCAACCCATTTACCTTTTTACTAAAATTAACTCGCCAGACTACGCAACTTTGTCAATCCGCGATGCATCAAGTTGCGTACAGACTGATAATTCATATTCATAATCTCGCAAATATCCTCGTATTTCTTTTCTTCTATATAATATAATGTAAGCGCTTCACGTTGGCGGGGAGATAATTGATCCAGCAGACGTCTAACCAATGAAAATTCATTCTTGCGTTGCTCTTCTTCCATATAATCATCTTCTACATCTGTAGGAGTGGATATGCTAACTTCTTCTACTGCCGTATCAGACATATACATACGTCTGCGAAGTTCATCACACAACTTATTCTTTAAGGAGATGAATAAATAAGATCTCAAATTATCGATTGTTCCTAATTCATCTTTCTTTGTATAGAGTTTCACGAAGATGTCATGAATACAATCTTTCAGTAACTCTTTATCAATGGTCAACTTCAATCCGTAATTAAAAAGGACATTGATGTGCAAGTTATACAGCTGTGAAAAAGCTGCCATGTTTCCCGCTTGAAAAGAAGCGAGCAAAGTGTCGGTTGAATGATTAGTCTGTTCCATCATAGCATTAATTCGATTGATTTGATGTTGCAAAACTAAGCAGTATCGACCGCAACGTTAGGTAAAATCTGGTTTGTGGATTGAAAAAACAAGTATCATGTTTTATAACACTCTTTTACTAGAAATTACCAATAAAAAGCAAAAATCCCGCTGAATGGTCTTCAACGGGATTCTTTGCTTTATAACTTATGGAACCAATAAATGCCTTCTTTCTTATCTGGCACCTTTAGATTGTATAAGCCATTTATTTTCAGTGATTTATTTATCGTTTCAATCTTTCCGGAAGCAGGATGAATGTACTTTAATACATACTTTCCGGACGATAATTGAACAGGAATTTCTGTTCCGGACTTGGAATAAATGATACTTCCAATATCAGATTTTACCATTTTCTTGTACTCATCCGTATTTGTTTCTTCCACTTCCATGGCTGCTGCATCCTTCAGGAACGCTTTATCTGTGCACGGAATTACAGGACATGAACCTCCTGCCATGAATACAGCCCATCCCATAGCCGGATAATTCTGTGCGTAGAATGTCACTGCCTTTTGAGGAAATTTCTGACGATACTCATTGACAGCTTTATATGCTTCTGTAAAAGTCACCTTTCCCACTTTCATCTTACGCATGTGCTGACGTGGCGCCATATTCTTTCCACCTTCCGGCGCAAAGATTCCGTCCGTCTTATAATGCCAGTATCGAATATCAATAATATCTACTACGGCAGCGCGTTTAGGATCTGCAAGGATTGCATCCTGTACATCTTTCGTTGTACTCAATGCCACTTTTGCTTTCTTCCCGGTTTCAGTTTCCCATTCAGCTATCACGTCCAACCAAAATTGTACGAAGTGCAACGGGCCTGTAAATTCGGCGCTTGTCAACTGAATAACATTCGAATTGTCTGCGAAGTTATTCAGGCACTGGCGGATATATTGTCTGTGCAGTTCACGACGGACAGGATGACTGATATCATAGAACATATCCGCTACAAAGATTCGTTTGTCTCCGGCAAATGGAGCAGGTTCAGGAAATCCGGTCTGATTGATGTTATTGCTGCTTCTCCATGGAGAATCTACCCAATGCGCACCGGCTTCCAATATATTGTGCTGGAAATAGTTTTCATGGAACAACAGCAGTCCGTCCTTATTTCCTTTTTCTGCAAATTCTTTTAAGCGGCTCCAGTACCATGCATTAGGGCGTTTCAAATCATATTTGCTCAATCCTTCCCATGCTGTTCCCTGACCGCTACGACCGAATGGTTGTTCATAGAAAGGCCCCCATACATCACCATCCCGACGGCGAACCCGTTCGTGGTCATCCCGGCGACGATCGTACCAAAGCCCGTAATTCTGATCGAAAACAAGAATGTTTTTCTGTTTCATAAAGTCGACTACAGAATCAATGCGGTCGGTTAATCCCAATCCCTCACGTCCCGGCACAAAGCGGGTGATGGCCGGACTTGACTTTTTCAGATAATTGGTTTTGAGCTTTCCGTTCCACCAAGGGGTGGTATGACTGCCTCCCACCAATAGAGCACCGTCCATCTGAATACGTCCATTGGTTACAGTTACTTCCGGTTGGGTTAATAATTTAGCAGCAGTAGAAGAAGAATTTGCAAGCGCAGCGCTCTTTTTCTCTTTAATATCATCGATTGATTTTACTCCGGCTGATGCCACCGAAGGAGCAAACTTGTTATCGCCGATCCAATGTTCCAACGTCAACCGTGGATTATATGCTTCTTTAGCGAGTTCCATAGCTACTTCCACTGTAGGACTACTGGTTGCACTTGTATTTCTGGGCAGAATACGTGCACGTTCTGCACATTCTTTGTTCAATCGTTCTTCCAATTGAGCATAAAAAATACTGCGAGGTTGTACATGATTGTTGGACTGTGCCCATTCACCGTCACCGGAGAATTGTGCCCAACAACCGTATGCACGGTTCATCGCATCTTTTGCCGGGGCATAACATTCGATTTCCGCTGCGGTACATTGCCAAAACAAACTGTTTGCCGTATTCCAACCGGCTCCGTTTTTATCTTGTCCCAAATTCTTGAAAGTCAGGTTATGACCGTCGATATTTACTACGTCAAACAATAGTCCGCACGCCCAGGCATCAATAGAACCGCTGAATCCCAAAGATTCATACGAATCACATTGTACAAAAGCATTGGGACCGGCTGCGCAATATCCGGCAGCAAAGTCATGAATACCCTGTTCCGAATAGCAGCGTTGAAATAAAGTTTGTTGTCCCAGCGTATGGAAAGTGCAACGACGCATTCCTCCAATTTCTGAAACGGGTTCTTTCGAGATACAGTCTTCAACGGTAATTTTGGAACCTGTACGCTGAACAATTACAGCACTTCCTGCAAAATGCTTGAAATTAACCAGTCTCACCCAACAGTTTTCCGCATCTTCAATGGAAATACCTGTCCAGCAATGATCCTCGTCTTTAGGATAACGCTTGTCGTAATCAGAAATCAGTGTCATATTTTCTACGCCACAATCGTGAATACGTCCGTTCCATTGATAAGTCAACAGGGAAGAAGTTCCATAGTTAGCATCCAAAGCTACGGTCAGCGGAGCATCCAGTGTTACCTGGTTGCCGTTTACTTCGCAGACTGTTCTGTCCCAAGTCAGATCCATGTCACCTTCTTTCCATCCCAAAGCACTGATACCTCCTCCAAAGATATCACAACCCAAAGAGGCAATCCATTCTTTGCCGGAAGGACGGGTAACCATGACGCGATCTCCTTTTTTCAGAGAAACACCCGAAGCAACTTCCAATGTTCTCGCGTTTACCGGAACATAGTGGGAAAGCACCTTCAATGTGTCTTGCACATTCAGGTCGTCCACTCCTTCCATGTAGAGAAGCGCACCTCTGTCTACGCCTTTTTTCAGCAGTATTGTTTTTTCTTTATCCGTACCCCGCAATACAATTCCGGATGCGGAGATACGAATACTGCCGGACAGGGAAAACTCTCCCTGATCGAGTAATACGGCTCCCCGAAAACCGGAAGCGTCAGGAGTCAGCGAAGCTACATAATCAATGGCACGTTGAATACGTGCAGTATTATCTCCGGCTTTCCAGGGTACAAATACCACATTACGGACAGAAGGAATATCCTGTTCGGAGGATTTATATCCGCATGTAGAGAAATCGAGAATCCGGTTTCCCCGATCATCATTCAGGTAAGTGATCTGGTCATTCTTAACCTGTAAAGCAAAGGTTTGCGCATAACTTTGCACAAACCCAATGCTCAATAATCCTAAAAGGATCGTTCTTACTTGTATATTCATTACAATAAACTTTAATCTCTTTTCATCCGGTTACAACAGACTTTTCCGTTTAGACAATGTATCGTAATTGTTTTTCAAGTCTGTCCAGTCCACTTTCTTTCTGGTGTCTATACCATTGATGTATTTTTCAATATTGGTATATCCGTCACCGTTGCAGTCCATGTTGGCGTCGGTCGGGTCATTCGGATTCAATCCGTTAGCTATTTCCCAAGCATCCGGCATACCGTCGCCGTCCGAGTCTACTACCGCTTCACCTTTATATTCGGGCAGTCCGCCTACCTGACGAATATCTGTGATGATACCTTGCTTGTAAGAATCAGCCGGTAACCGTCTCTTCACGTAAGGAGAGACAAACTCCGGTGCATCTTTCGCATAAATGGCCTTTCCTGTTTGTACGGTTTTAATGACACGTGCATCTACTGCGTCACGTTTCGGAAAATTAGCTCCTACATTATCTAATACAAAGGTATAAGCTTTTTTGGTATCCATTACAGTTACCGGTGGCATTTTGAAAGCCTCGTCCGATTTAATTAGCGGCAGAAACTTTGTGGCGTCCACCTCTTCTTTAAGTTGTACGCCTCCGTCCCAGTTATCTTTTGTAACTTTGGCATTGCCATGGATAATATTTCCGTTTACGTATGCTTTTCCGAATGAAAGCGGTCTATTTTTGTCACGTCCTGCTTCCGGTTTGAGAATACGATAAGAAATCGGTTTACCTATCGGAGTGATCGGACCGGGTTTGAAGTAGTTGTTTATCATATTGTAGAAACTGTTGTGATCGCCTCCGTCTACGGAACGGTTCCACCAGTTGAAAACAACATTATTGACGAAGTTAAAGTCGCCGTCCATACCTACCGAACTATTCCGGCTGATGTTGGAAGCAAAAAGATTACGGCAGAACATACTGTTATGCCCACCGATGGTTGCACCGAAAGCATGATTGTAGGTATCCAATGCTTCAGAGAAAATAGAATTCTGGATGGTAATGTTTACTGTCGGAAGTTTCAGCCCGTGTCCGTCTGCCCCTCTGTTGTATACATGACGGTAGATAGACATGTTTTCATCCAATCCCCAACTGGCGGAGCAATGGTCAATCATGATATTCCCAACCGCATTCCCTCCTACTGCATCATCACGGAAAGCTACGTCCTGCGCACCGCGGCGGAAGCGCATGTGACGAATCACAACATCGTGTGTATCGATCAGGAAAGATTGTCCGGTGACGCAGATACCATCTCCGGGAGCTGTTTGTCCGGCAATCGTTACATAAGGGGCACGTACGCTAATCGGGCTTTTCAAACGAATCACTCCCGCTACATTGAATACAATAATACGTGCACCTCCCGTTTCGCAGGCTTCGCGTAATGTTCCGGGACCGGAATCTTCCAGCGAAGTGACCACGATCACTTTACCTCCACGACCACCGGGAGTATACATACCTCCGCCTTCCGCGCCGGGGAAAGCCGGGATATTACTTTTTATCAAATCTTCGGTTTTGGAGGCCCAAGGCTTATAGAGACGACCTTTCTTTGCTTCTTCTAACACTGTCGGCAAAGCTTTTTCCCATGCCGCATCCGATTTCCGTTCAAACTCCGCTTCTTGTTTTGCTCCTCTTGCTTTTACCGAGTCCGGAATTACAGGATACTGGGCTGCCACAGGTAGTACACAGGCAACCAGCATCCACGCTGATAATACTTTCTTAATGTTGTTCATTCTTTCGAATCTTAATTAGGTTTCTAAAAGGACGATTAAGAAAGCATTTTGTAATCGGTTATCTCTCTCCTTTCCGCCATTCATTCATATATTCGCGAGGGGACTGATTATATTTTTTCCGGAAACACTTGCTATAATATCCCGAGTCCTTGAATCCGACAGCAAAAGCAATTTCGGAAACACTTAAATCCGTATTTTTAATCAGCTCGATAGATTTATTCAAACGAATCTCTTTTACCAGGTCAACGGGCGCCAGGCCGGTAAGACTCTTCAGTTTCTTGAAGAATGCCGAACGGCTCAATCCGATACCGGATGCTATGGTGTCAATGTTAAAGTCACTGTCGTCCATATTTTCTTCAATGACCTGATGTATCTTTTCGAGGAACTGTACGTCTTTCTTTACCAAAAATTGTTCGTAGCTGTCTTCTTCGGTCGTCGTCTGGTTTTCCATTTGCTGACGGATTCGTTCACGGAACAGTTTCCGTTCGGCAAGCAACTGGTCGATACGTGCCAACAGATATTCCTTACTGAAAGGTTTGGTGATGTAGGCGTTCGCCCCTAAAGTGATCGCTTTGGTCTTGGCGCCTTCATCATTCTTCGCAGTCAGGATAATGACAGGGATATGACTGATTTGGAAATCTTTGCGGATGGATTGCAACATTTCAAGCCCATCCATTTCGGGCATCATCTGATCGGTCACCACAATATCCGGATGATACAGATGTACTTTCTTCAAACCTTCCACTCCGTTATTGGCAATATGGATATTGAACTTGTCTTCCAACTGAAGCTTTATCAACTGGCAAAGGTCTTTGTTATCTTCCACCAACAGAAGGGTCGGTAATGAAGCGTCGATTTCCGGTTCTTCTTCCGTACCGTCTTCGGATATGGCATTTGCAACAGGATCTTGTTCTACCGAAACAGGGGCTGTCTCCGTATCTCCCACATAGAAATCTACTTCCGACGGGCGGTAATGCTCTTTATCCATCAGAAGTTCCACAATAAACACCGCTCCTTGTCCTTCGGGACTTTCGGCACGAATCTGTCCGTGATGCAGATTGACGATCTCTTTTGAAAGTGCCAATCCGATACCCGTGCCCTGATAATAGGAGTTTTTCGCGTTCTCTCCTTGCGAGAAGCGTTCGAAAATCTCGGTCAGTTTATTTTGTGGAATACCTACTCCGTTATCTTCCACCCGTACGTAACAACGTTTACCGTCGTCTGTCAATCCGGTAGTTATATAAATACTTCCTCCGGAATGAGTGAATTTGAATGCGTTGGATATGATGTTGCGGATAACAATGCTCATTTTTTCCTTGTCCGCCCATACCATAATCGGTTCATCCGGCAACTGGAAAGTAAAACTGATCTCGTTTTCTTCGGAAAGTACCCGGAATTCTTTCTGGAAAGAAGCTATCATCTCATTAAAATCAATTAATGACACATGCAAACGCATCTTGCCGTTCTGAATCTTCCGGAAATCAAGGATCTGATTCACTAATTGCAGCATTTGATTGGTGTTCTTCTCCATCAGATCCACATATTGCAATCCTTTCGGAGAGAGCTTTTCGCGTTCTCTTAGTTCCTGTATCGGACCTTTTATCAATGTCAAAGGAGTGCGCAATTCATGGGAGATATTGGTAAAGAACTTGATTTTCATCTCTGATACTTTCTGCTCGATATAAATATCATTCTTCATTTTAAGCATGAAGAAAGCTAGGCGCAGGCTGAAATAGAGAGCTGCCAAACCTAGAATTACATAAATAAGGGTTGCCCACCAGCTCAACCACCACGGTGGAAGGATAGTAATAGCCAGTGTACAGTTGGAAACCAGCTCCGGATTGGCTTCATCTACGGTTTCGACACGGAATGTATAGTCTCCGGGAGGTACGTTGGTATAAGAAGCGATACGGTTCTTTCCGTTATAATGCCATTCTTTTTCATATCCTTCAAGTATATATCGGTAAGATACCCGGTTCTGATTATAGAAATTCAATGCGGCAAATTCAATCGTGAACATGGATTGATTGTAGTTCAGTTCGATTGCTTTGGCGTATGTGATGGATTCTTTCAGAATCGGACATTCGCGGAAACTACGCAGATCGCGGTTGGAAACTTTAAAGTCAACAATACGTGTATCGTAGTTCGTATGCAATGTTTCCAGTTTGTCGGGAGAGAATGTCAGGATTCCCTGCCGGGTACCAATCCACAAGTCTCCATTCAAGGTACGGAGGGCACTACCCTCTTCCAGCTCTACGTTCAGGAAACCGTCGTATTTGTCGTAGTTACGAAACTGTTCGGTAGCCTTATTGAAGCAGGACAAGCCAATTTCCGTTGTAAACCACAAGTTGCCGTTTTTATCTTCTACGATGGATTTGACTACATCATTATTCATTCCTTCACGTATGCCGTATGATTTGAAGATCGGTTCACGCTTTTCTTTATCATAGCGGACTAATTTATTCAAACCGCCTCCGAATACACTTACCCAGATTTGCGAATCAGTATCTTTGTAGAGTACATAAATATCGTTATCCGCTACGTTTGAATTTTCGCTGACCTGGCGGTACGTTTCAAACTGGATCTGTTCGGGGGTAGTGAAATGTCCGTCGAAAGACATCAGGCCATCCATTGTTCCTACCCAAATACGTCCGTCTTCATCTTCCGTCATGGTACGTACCTCCATATAAAGACCGTATGCAGGATATTGCTTCAAGCCATTGTATTTATGTATAAAGGTAATTGCTCCGTTCTCTTCGGAAATTAGATTCAGACCTCCTCCCAGTAATCCTACCCAAATGCGTCCCTGGCTGTCCTGATAGGTAAAGTACACATCGTTGTTACTGATAGAATTCGGATTCTTGGGGTCATTGATATAACGGGTAAAACGCAACCCGTGCGGTGAATTCATGTCCGGTTCGGCTTTAACAAGCCCGTTTCCCTTGGTGGAAAACCAAAGATTACCGTCTTTGTCTTCCATAATATGATATACGGCTCCTAACAGATAGTTCTTATCCGAGAAGATTTGTTTCACTTGTCCGTTACGATCTAGGCGATACAGGGCTTGCCAGCGGGTTCCTACCCAAATATCCCCATTTTGCGCCTGGAAGAGAGCACGTATTCCCTGATTCCAGGAAGTCGATCTCTCGGGCACTACCGGAGATGGAGAAACTTCTGTCAGCAGTTGGAATTGCTTCTTGGGGAAATTAAGCCGGTATACTCCGCTGCTCGTAGATGCCAGCCAAAGGATACCATCTTTATCCAGCAAAAGATGGAAGAAAAGCTGATTGGGAAGATCGTCGGAGAAAGGCTTCAATTGGTTGATACGGGTCATTTCCAGTTTCTCCCTGTCGAATAGAAGAATTTCCCCTCCCGGAGTCATAAAGAACATGCCCTGTTCGCCGGCATCCTGCATTTCAAAATTGCCGATTGCGTTCTGATTGGGGAATGTAAAGCGGTGATGGCTTCTGTTCAGGGGATCATAATAGGTCAATGCCTGGTTACCCTCCTGAAACCATACCTTATCATATTTATCATAGAATATAATTCCATTGTCCTTTTCGGGGATGGTAAAGGGGAGCTTGGTCAACTGTTTGTAACCGATATTGTACTCGTATGCTCCTTCGTTGGTGGTAATGTACATCAGACCTGATTCCGTTACCAGCAAATTAGAAACAGGCTGTTTGATTTCCGGTATCTCGTAACGGTTGACCACTCCGTTTTGCGGATCAATGCTATAAATGTGGCCTTTCTTGTCTCCCAACCATAAGAATTTAGAATTATAAGAGGCACAAGTAAACTGATCGGGGTTAGCAGATACTTTTTTCTGTATAAAGTCGGCAGGTTTGTCTTTCAGCGCTTCCCCTTTCCGTAGGGACAGAATCTGATAATCCATACCGATCCAATTGATAAACTCGGCTGTTTCGCAGAATATGTTGTGTTTCAGACGCATGTCGTACACGTTTACGTTAGGACGCGAATCATGCAATTGTTTCATCGTTATTTTACCTTCCTTGTCGGTGTACGCACGCAAAAGGCTTTTATCTTTTGTCAGCAATAATACGTCGCCCTCTTCGGTCGTCTGAATCTTGATAATCTGAATGTTCTCGGAATATTCTTTCACATCATCGTAGACGGCATGAAAGCTCTCATGCCGTTTATCGAACAGATAGAGTTTACGGTCGATAGTCTTAATCCACAGAAAACCATTCTTATCTTCTACGATGCGCTGAATTTTACGCGGCGGAATGTCTGTGGAATAAAAGCCGTCATGATTATCGTAGGAACGGAATTTACTTCCGTCAAAGCTGCATAGTCCATACCAGGTACCGAACCAGATAAATCCGTCTTGTCCTTTTAATGTACAGTTTACGATATTATTAGGCAAACCACGTTCAGCCGTGTAGTGTTCTACAATCATATTTGGATAGGCAAAAGCATACATGCCTATCATGGATAGTAATAGTATTAGAATATTCCGTTTTCTCATTGATGGCTATAATTGGAATTAAACGTACTCAAAGATAGTCTTTTTTTTTGAATAGTGCTTTAGTAACATATAAAAAACAAGTTGGCAGGTCACCCCGCTAATCACTAATCACTAACCTGCTAATCACTTTATCGTACTATTTTTCAGTTCCAAATTCAGTCTGTTGACGTTCTACTTCATCCAACACTCGTTGGCGTTCTTCCTCTGTCAGTTGTACTTTTCCTTCAGATGATCCCTTGGCCGGGTTTGCATTGAGAGTGGATGGTGTTGTCCTTTGTATTTCATAAGTCTGTTCCTCATAGCAGAAAGGAAGTTCTGCAGGAACACTTTCCAGTTCAATTTCAGTAGCTGTCGGAGCTTGAGTACCCTCAAACTGTACGCGGGCTTTCACCTTTATTTTTCCGGCTTTCCGGGTAGAACGAATCAACACCGGAGCGGAGCCGAACTCCACCGCACGGGGATTAGCGCCAATAGTAGCATCTCCGATGATTTCTCCTTCACCTTCTACCGTGAAAACGATATTCTCTTTTGCCAGACGGCGCACATTCCCACTATCATCGGTTACTTCAGCAACTACGACGATAAAGTCGGAGCCATCAGCTATCAGGTTCACTTTTTGAGTATCTACATAAAGACGTAGTTTGGTGGAACGTCGGGAAGGCATTTTCTTTTGAGTGCATACCACTTTTCCGTTGATGATTCCTTCGGCAACCATGTTCACTTTTTGCCAGTTCTTTTGAGTATAGCTATATCCGCGTGCTTCCCAAAAGTCCCAGACATTCTTGAATATAACGGGAGCATTCGGCATGTGCCCTTGGGCATGAACCACCGGTTTCGTCCAGGTTTTCGTTCCATCATAAATAGAAAGACGGACTGAATCACAGTTTGTGAATACAACTACGTCCTTATCGGAGAACTGTGACATTTCATGAGCAATGAATATCATCGGGCCACATTCTGCCAATGTGTGTTGGAGACTAGCCGGCGACTGGCTGCGAAATACTTCATACGCATATTTCTTCTGACGGAAAGCATCATAAATACCGCCCCAATAAGGATCCGGATGGTAACCACGCTGATGGTCGAACGGATGCCATTGGGCGCCACCGATAAATAAACCGGTCGTGCGGTACATCTCGTCATAGCTCTTTGCCAAGGACATAGCCTGTACCAGTAACGGACGTTCTCCCCAACTGCGGCTGGCACGGTTATTATTGTTGTGAGCATACCAGTCGTCTACATTCTCCCCGAATTCACGGGTAAAGATACATTGCTCCGGCTTGTCTTCTTTTTCATCATCACCCGGCCAGCCATAAACAACGTCATAATGCTCTTTCACTCCGGCTGAATGGACATCGGCAGCCGCTACCGGACGTCCCGGATAGGGATATTCTTCTTTGGTAATCTCAAGAGCTTTCAAGGCAAAATCGAGCGGATAGCGGGTTTCATTCAAGATGGGTTCCCACATCAATACGGAAGGGTGATTACGGTCACGACGAATCATTTCGCGGGTATTCTGATGAACCAACTCTCCGAATTTCGGGTCTTTGTTCCAGTACTGCCATCCCGGAGTAGCGACAATCACGAACAGACCGAGCTCGTCACAGGCATCCATAAAGGCAGGGTCTTGGGGATAGTGGGCTACACGAATAATGGTACATCCGGCATCACGCAGACGTTTGGCGTCACGCCATTGCTGTGAGTTCGGCAAAGCATTGCCTACGTATGCAAAATCCTGATGGCGATTGGCTCCTACCAGTTGTCCGAAAGGTTTGCCATTCAGCCAGAATCCGTCTTTACCACGGAATTCTGCCAGACGAATACCGACACGGGTAATGCCTCCGTCAATGGATTTATTCCCTTTTTTAATACGTGATTGTACCTTATATAAATAAGGTGTGTCCGGTGACCAAAGAGTAGGATTCTTTACTTCCATCTGTTGACGGATGGATTTCTTCTCTCCCGGCTTTAAAGAAAGTTTTCCTGAACTGCGTTTGATTACTTTTCCATCCGCGTCTGTCAAAGTCGTTTCTACAGTGACTGACTCGGAACGGGCGTCGTCATTCTGAACTTCGGTGTTTACATATACCTGCGCACTCTTTTCACTGATCTTATCAAAATGAACGAATACACCTCCACCGCCAACGATTTGTGAATCAATAGCGTCAGTAATAGCTACCGGAGATTTGGCAATCATCCATACATCACGATAAATGCCACCATGATAAGCAAAGTCTAATGTATATTGACGTTTTCCGGGAGGATAGGATTTGTCATCACTGTTGTCCGTGAAAACAGCGAGCAGACAGGAGTCTCCGGCTTGTACGCCATTGGCGGTCAAGTCTAAAGTAAAAGGCAGATAACCTCCCAGATGTTCCTGAATGCGTTTACCATTCAGATAAAGAATCTGTTTGCCCATAGCTGCTTCAAAATGAAGCACTACCCGTTGCCCTTTTGTTTCGGCGGGGAGGACAAAGTGCTTACGGTACCAGGCCGGTCCCTGATAATTGCGGCATCCGCTTCCTTCGGCCGGCATCAACTCTACGGTATGAGGGGTGGAAACGACATTCCAGGAACGGTCATCGAAGTTTACCGCTTCTGCTCCCCGGACATCGCCTCTGAAAAAGCGCCATCCCAGATTGAAATTATAGACTTGTCGCCCGCTACCGGGAAGCTGGATGAATCCGGCAACCGATGTCTCGGGACGGTAAGTTTCTGTAGCCTGCCCTTTTTCTATCAAGGAAAATAGCAACAGAAAAGCTGATAAGATGATAAATGGTCTTTTATTCATAATTCTTTATTTATATATTTCATTCGTTAAATGGGAATTTATCGGTTAAATGGGAATTTTGCAGTTAGGCTGAAAGCCTTACAATTATA
>ERZ773130.1384-NODE-1384-length-23081-cov-6.420221_pt1 | contig 23081 bp, 20 predicted proteins | sample MGYA00511919_ERZ773130 | MGnify/ENA primary metagenome ERZ773130 (study PRJEB29015, sample SAMEA2737851) | human gut metagenome | biome: human gut; feature: human-associated habitat; material: faeces | place: China | collected 2012 ...
GTCCGCGCCCCAGCAGAGAAAACCGTGGCGGGGATAGGGGCAGTCCTTGCAATCCAGGGAATGGCTGCAAACAGGTGCCGGCAGCGGCTCCTGCTGAAAGCCGGGGAAGTGCGGAAGAATGAGTTTGAAGTGGATCGTGCCGTAAATTTCCATCATCTTTTCCTCCTCGTCGTTCTGGAAATAATGTCCGTGATGGATGCCCTCTCGGTCGAAGTCCCACTCCCAGGTCACAAACCGGACGCCTCGCTCGGTGGGGTGGCCCGCCAGCACTGCGTCGCCGAAGTCAGCAAGGATGCGGTAGTCGCCGTGCAGCCCACTGGCTTTGAGAAGCGGGGCGTATTCCAGAATCGCCATGTATTCCGAAGTCATTTTGGCGATGTTGATCACCTCCTGCAAAGCGTCTTGGGTGCCGAGGGCATCGACATGCTCCTGCCGATACAGCACGCTGCCTTTGCCGGAGATACGGCAGAGGCGCCCTTTTTCCCAGCAGACGGGCAGGTGGTAATCCGCGATCGGCTCTACCGTGAAACCGTTCTGCCGCAGCCGAATGGCGGTTTCTTCAAGGAAACGGAGTTGTGCGGGTTCGTTTTGATGATTCATTTTGGTGTCCTCCTGCAAGCAAAAAAGTAAGCCGGAGCATCCTGAAATGCTCCGACCGGGTGATGGATTGGGCAGAGACGCCCTTTTTAACGTCGGGAAATGAAAAAGGGCATCTTTTTGATGGCTTCGACGAAACCAACAAACAGACGCCCGAAAGATCGTATAAAATTTTGTGAGAAAACCACTGTATTTCCCGCACTGAAAAAGGGTGCCTCTCAGAATTTTACCTTTGAATCTGTGAAAGGGGGAGTTCAAATCTCCCCGGTTACCCAAATAACGCGAAAATATCTTTTTTTCTGAGTGCAAAATTTGAAATAAAAAAAGGCGGCAACCCTTTGGTATTCTAAGCGTTGCGCTTAAAATATCCGAATTGTTGCCACCTTATGGCGCAGCAGGAGAGATTCGAACTCTCGGTACGCTTTTGGCGTACACACGATTTCCAGTCGTGCTCGTTATGACCACTTCGATACTGCTGCGTATCGTTATGCTCGACAGCGAAAATCATTATATCAAAAAACTGACCAAAGTCAAGCCTAAATTCAAAAAATACACAATTTTCTGTACGAAGCCACGACTTGCAATTTTTGCCGCCATCTTCTATACTGACAAAAAGTCCTGCGGGGAGGGAACATCATGGAAAAAAACATCTATCGCGCCCTGAATACGACGCTCATTTACATTGAGCGGGGCGAGGAATATCTTATGCTGCACCGCACAAAAAAGGAAAACGATTGCAATCGCGACAAGTGGATCGGCATCGGCGGCAAGTTTGAATCCGGCGAGAGCCCAGAGGAGTGCGCGCTGCGCGAGGCGAAGGAGGAAACGGGACTCACGCTGACCTCTTACCGCTACCGCGGCATCGTGACCTTTGTTTCCGACCGGTGGGAGCCGGAATATATGCACCTTTTTACCGCCGACGGTTTTGACGGCGCGCTCAAAGACTGCGACGAGGGAGAGCTTGCGTGGATCAAAAAGAAGGATCTTCTGGCGCTGCCCGCATGGGAGGGGGACAAGATATTCCTGCACCTTTTGGACGAGGACACGCCGTTCTTCTCCCTCAAGCTGCGCTACGAGGGCGAAACGCTCGCGGAGGCGAAGCTCAACGGAGAAGAGATCGAGGTGCGGCATGGATAAGGTGCTTGTTTCGGCGTGCCTTCTCGGCACGCCCTGCCGCTACGACGGCAAGAGCAAGGCAGACGCGCGCGTTCTCGCGCTGGCGGAGCGGTATGAGCTGATCCCCGTCTGCCCCGAGCAGCTCGGCGGACTGCCGACGCCGCGCGACCCCAGCGAGCGGCAGGGAGCACGCGTTGTGATGGCGAGCGGCCGCGATGTGACAGAAAATTACCGCCGCGGCGCGGAGGCGGCGCTCGCGCTGTGCGTGCAAAATGGCTGCAAGGCCGCTATACTCAAGGAAAAAAGCCCGAGCTGTGGCTGCGGCCTTGTTTACGACGGCACGTTTTCCCGCCGCCTTGTATCCGGCGACGGCGTGACGGCGGAGCTTCTCAAGGCGCACGGCATCAAGGTTTATGGTGAGAGCAGACTGCCTGCAATGCAGGAGGATGAAACGGCAAATTGCGGTTAAAGCCGCAAATGTTTTTGTTGTTTTTTGCTTTTCTGCAGACTATAATATATCATGCAGTGGAATTCAATATTTTATAGACTGTAAGTTTTTTGCAAGCGATCGAAGAAGAAGGAGGAGCACCATTCCATGAAGTTTTCCAGTAAAGTTGAAAAATGCGGCCTGTCGCCCATGCGCAAGTTCCACCCTTATGCGGTGGCAGCCAAGGCACGCGGTGTCAACATCTACCATCTGAATATCGGCCAGCCTGACGTTCAGACGCCTCCGGCATTCTTCGAAGCAGTCAAAGCATTTGAGCCGACCGTTCTCGCCTACGCGCCATCACCCGGTATCCCCGAGCTGATCGAGGCGATCCGGCAGTATTATGCAAAGCTCGACATGCACTTCGGCGCTGACGAGATCTATATCACCAACGGCGGCAGCGAAGCACTTTCCATCGCGATGCAGTGTATTCTGGACAACGACGACGAGGTTTTGATCCCTGAGCCCTTCTATCCCAACTATACGACGATGGCGTATACCTGCGGCGCGAGCATTCGCCCCATTCCGACTACTCCGGAAGAGGGCTACCGCTATGCCGACCGCGAAAAGATCGAAGCGCAGATCAACGAGCACACCCGTGCCATCATCATCACGAACCCCGGCAATCCGACGGGCGTTGTGCTCAGCCACGAGGAGATGGAGATGCTCGTTGACATTGCGGTCAAGCACGATCTCTTTCTCATCGGCGATGAGGCGTACCGCGAGTTCGTCTACGGCGGGGAGAAGCTTCAGTCGTTTGGCGAATTTGCTGAGCGGGCGAGTGACAACATCATCGTCATCGATACCGTGTCCAAGCGCTTTTCCGCCTGCGGCGCGCGTGTGGGCTGCCTCATTTCCAAGAACCGGGAATTTATGAGCCACGCGATGAAATACTGCCAGACGCGCCTTTCTGTCGCAACGCTCGATCAGGTTGCCTGCACGGCGCTGTACAGCGTTGGCCCTGGGTATTTTGACGCTGTGCGCGAGGAGTACAAAAAGCGCCGCGACACCCTCTGCCGCAAGCTGCGCGAGATCCCCGGCGTCGTGTTCGACGTGCCGGGCGGCGCGTTCTATGTGATGGCCGCGCTGCCGGTGGACGACGCCGACAAGTTCCAGACGTGGCTGCTTGAAGAGTACGACGACAACGGCGAAACCGTGATGTTCGCCCCCGGCGCCTCGATGTATAGGACGCCCGGCAAGGGCAAAAACGAGGTCCGCATGGCTTACGTCATCGAGAGCCACAAGATCGAGCGCGCCATGGACATTCTCAAAAAGGCCATCGAGGTCTACAACAACAGATAAAAAAGGAGAGAGAAGAAATGATCCGTCATATCGTCATGTGGAAGTTCCGTGAAGGCACCGAGGAGAAGGCCGACGAGTTTCTCACGAAGCTCGCCGCGCTCGACGGCGTGATCCCGCAGCTGAAAAAGTGCGAGGTCGCAAGAAACATCGGCGAGGGCAACTACGACGCCGTGCTCGTGTCCGAGTTTGAGAGCATGGACGATCTGAACGCCTACAAGGTCGATCCCCGCCATGTCGCCGTGAGCGACATCTGCAAGTCCATCCGCGCTGACCGCGTGGCCGTGGACTACGAATTTTAATCAAAAGCAAAGAGCGCCGCAAGGCGCTCTTTGCTTTTGAAAAGGATCGCGCTCCGCGGCAGCGCACGCGCCGTAGGCGCGCACGTTTGCGGAGCGAGAAGAATCAATCGCCACGCGCATGTCGCGGCGATTGATGATCAAGAACATTTCGCGCCTGCGGGCGCGAAAAAATTTGGATTTACTCTTTGCGCGGAGCGTGTGTCGCAGCCACCAAGGGCGGGGAGACGCAGAGTGAAGTGCATTTTTTCATCAAAAAGGCTGCGAAACAGCCTTTCTGATGAGGTGCAACTGTCGGTTGCTAAGTTTTCAAGCCCGCTTGGTGGACTTTTTGCCGCTTTTTTGCTAAGCTGAACGCAGAAATTCTGTAAAGGAGAACCCCTCACATGACACTGGGAGAGAACATCGTGCGCCTGCGCACACAGAGAAATTGGTCGCAGGGTGACCTTGCCGACGCACTGGATATTTCGCGCCAGAGCGTTTCCAAATGGGAGACGGACGCATCCGTGCCCGAGCTTGAAAAGCTTCTAAAGCTCTCTGAGCTCTTCGGTGTGACGCTTGACGAGCTGGTGCGCGGCGAGGACGCGCCGAAAGCGGAAACAGCCGCGCCCGCGGCACAGGCAGTACCCGCCTCTTTCACGCCGCGGACTTCGTCCGAGCGGGAAAAGCGTCACACCATTGCGGGTACGATTTTATTGTGTATCGGCGCGGTTCTTCTGCTCACCTGCCTGATACTCGCCGGCGATCTGCTGGCGGGGCTGATTTACGGACTGCCGTTTTTCCTCTGCGGCATCATCTGCTTTACTGTGAAGTATCGCGCGGGCCTGTGGTGCGGCTGGGCGGTCTATGCCTGCGTTGACCTTTACCTCCGCTTCGCGACCGGCCTTTCGTGGACAACCATCTTTATGACGCGCCTCTGGACGCCGGAGATGAACTATATGCGCCTTGCCATCTCGTGGGTGCAGTTCCTCGGCATGCTTGTGATGATCGTCTGGACGGTGTGCTCCTACCGCGCGCTCAAGCTGAATGCCACGAAAAAAGAGATCACATGGCTCGCTGCCGGCTGGTTTGCCGCGCTTGTCGCGCTGCCGCTTCTGATGAGCTACGGCGTTATGCCGCTGCTGCTCGACGATCTCGGCAATTACAGCAACATTTCGCCGTACTTCCTTCTGAATGTCGTCTACAGCTACGCGCGCCTTGCGCTCATCAATGTTCTTCTGGTGCGTTCACTCGCCGTATGGCGCTTGAAGCGGGAAGAGAAGAAAGCGGAAAAGTGAATCGAAATGAGAAAAAGCGGACCGCACTGCGGTCCGCTTTTTTGATGCAAATATGCCTTACTTCTTGCTCTTTTCCAGCGCTGCGAGCTTAAGGCAGCAGCAGAACACTGCCATCGCCTGCTCGAGCTCTTCGACCGGGGGTAGCGACGGAGCGACGCGGATGTTGCTGTCGGCAGGATCGTGGCCGTAGGGATAGGTCGCGCCCGCGCTCGTCATCACAACGCCCGCTTCCTTGCAGAGTACAAGCGTGCGCTTGGCAAGGCCGGGGGTGGTGTTCACGGAGACGAAGTAGCCGCCCTTGGGCTTGTGCCAGGTCGCAATGCCGAGCGGCGCGATCTCGCGCTCGAGCGTAGAGACCACCATCTCGAACTTCGGCTTTAAGATCTTGGCGTGCTCCTTCATCAGCGCGAGTGTATGCTCCTTGTTTTGCAGGAACTTCACATGGCGCAGCTGATTCATCTTGTCAAAGCTGATGGCCTGAATGCCGATAAGCTTGCACATATACTCCATATTGGCCTCGCTGCACGCAAAGCACGAAATGCCCGCGCCCGGCAGCGTCACCTTGCTCGTGGAGGCGAACTCAAAGACCATGTCGGCGTTGCCGTACTTCTCGCATTCGCTCAGAATGTCGGGGAAGGGGACGAAATCGCCATCAAACTCGTGGATGCAGTAGGCATTGTCCCACATGAGGAGGAAGTCCGGCGCGGCGGGCTTCATGGAAGCGATGCGGCGAATCGTCTCGTCGGAGTAAATGATGCCGTCGGGGTTTGAATACTTCGGCACGTTCCACATGCCCTTGACGCTCGGATCCTTGATGAGATTCTCGACGATGTCCATGTCGGGGCCGTTTTCGGTCATGGGAATGGTGATGAGCTCAAAGCCGAAGCTTTCGGTGATCTTGAAGTGGCGGTCATAGCCCGGGGCGGGGCAGAGCCACTTGACGCTCTCTTCCTTGCACCACGGCTTTTCGCTGTGCAAAAGGCCGTGGGTGTAGGCCTTGGAAACGGTGTCGTACATGAGCTGAAGGCTTGCGTTGCCGCCCACGAAGACCTGCGAGACCTTGCAGCCGAGCAGTTCTGCAAAGAGCGCGCGTGCGCTTGCAAGGCCCTTGAGCTCGCCGTAGTTGCGCGCGTCCACGCCGCTAACGATGCAGTCGGCGGGATCGCTCAGTACCGTCAGCAGACTGTTGGAGAGCTCAAGCTGCTTTTTGCCCGGCTTGCCGCGCGCCATATTGAGCTTGAGGCCCTTGGCCTTCCAACTCTCATATTCGGCGGACACCTTGTCGTATTCCTGCTGCCATGCGGCGGCGGAAAGATCCATGTAACCCATCGTATCTTCTCCTTTGCAATTGATTACGCAATATTAAGTGAATAAATTATAGCACAGCGCGAAAACGGAAGCAAGCGCCCGTGCATAAAAATCATTTGTGCTTCTGTGAGGGGACGCTTGCCCCTCACCGTTTCTGCGGCCGCGTTCTGCCGAAATCGCGGCGGTCTGTGTCGTTTCTCATTTTGGGCACTGGCGGCCTGTGTGGTCGATGGTGTAGTCGCCGCTGAGCAGGATCTTCGAGATCGGCACAATGTCGTACCCTTCGGAGAGCAAATAGTTGAGAATGTCGGGCAGCGCCTCGGGCGTGTGCTCGCCTGCGTTGTGGAAGAGAACGATCGACCCGCTCTGTACCTTGCCCGTCACGCGTTTGGTGATCTCGGCGGCGGAAATGCCCTTCCAGTCGAGCGAATCCCCGTCGGCAGCAGTTGGAACGCATTGCGAATAACCGCCTGCCGGAGCTCATACGCTTGGGTAGGAGGACGACAATATGATCATCACGAACACATTTACGACTACCGACCCCGCCGCTCGGGCCGCGCGTCAGGCGGCGATCTGCCGCCGCTGCATTCTGCTGCTGACTTCCCGCACGCAGGGGTAGAAAGATGGATGCCATCTACGCCCGACAGTCCATTGACAAAAAGGGAAGCCTTTCGATCGAGGGGCAGATCGAGCTGTGCCGTAAGTTCACCGCGGGAGAGCCCCGCATCTTTTCCGACCGGGGCTTTTCCGGTAAGAATATGCGGCGCCCCGCCTTCGGCGAACTGATGGAAGCCGTGGAAGCGGGGGAGATCGAGCGGATCGTCGTCTACCGTCTGGATCGCTTCAGCCGCTCCCTTGCGGATTTCAGCCGGATCTGGGAAGTGCTGCAAAAAAACGGCGTTGCGTTTCTCTCTGTCAGCGAACAGTTCGACACATCGTCACCGGTGGGACGCGCCATGCTGAGCATCGTCATGACGTTTGCGCAGCTTGAGCGCGAAACGACCGCCGAGCGCGTGCGCGATAACTACCATCACCGTGCCTCCCTCGGCGCATGGCCGGGCGGCCCTGCGCCATACGGGTATGCGCTCTCGAAGGCGGAGGTGGACGGGCGCAGCGTTTCCTCCCTGATCCCCGATGAACACGCGAAGACCGTCTGCCGGATCTTTGAGGAATATGCAAAGCCTGAGATCTCGCTGCGCGGCCTTGCAAAAGACCTGACTGCCCGGGGGATCCACGGCCCGAAGCGCGAGGCATGGGACAATGTGACGCTCTCGCGCATCTTGCGCAATCCTGTTTATGTGCAGGCAGATGAGGCAGTTTATTGCTATTATCTGGCGCAGGGCGTGCAGAGCCGCCAAAAGAGCGAGGATTATGACGGTGAGCATGGCTGCGTGCTGATCGGAAAGCGCAGCCGCAGCGGTGCTGCGCAGAAAGAAGAAAAGCTGCTGTGCCTCTCCGCGCACGAGGGGATCGTCTCCGCTGCGCTCTGGCTGCGCGTGCAGGAGAAGCTCTCTTTCGCGGCGCAGCTTCCCCGCGCCAACGCCGGGAAATATTCGTGGCTGACCGGACTTCTCAAGTGCGCCAAGTGCGGCTACGCCATCAAGATCAATTCCATCAAGGCGGAACGGCGCTGCAAATTGCTCTGCTCCGGACGCTCCAACCTCGGCGGCTGCGATGCATCGATCGATGTCGATCTGCGGGAGCTGGAGGCGTATATTGCGGGGGAGATCCAACGCAGCTTTGATGCCTGTCCGATGGAGCTGCTTCCGGCAGGAAAAGACCGCGCGCAGGCCGGGGCGATCCTGGAGATCGAGCGAAAGATCGACCGGCTGGTGGGGGCGCTTGCCGAGAGCAGCGCGGTCGCCGTTCCGTATATCTCCCAGAGGATCGACGCGCTGCACGCCGAGCGCGAGCAGCTTTTGCATGCGCCGTCCCGTCTTGCACCGCTGCGGCGGTTTGATTTTCAACGCGCGTCCTTTGACGAAAAAAAGCTCATTGCCGCCGAATTTGTCGAGCGGATCATGCTCGACGGCGAAAGGGTGCATATCATTTGGAAAGCCTGATGCGTGCGCACGCATCAGGCCTTCTGCCTAAAGGTACGGAAGATCAGGAGATGCTCAGCAGCAGACCGGATACGGCGCACTGCGGCAGGTCGGACAGGGCGGAGGTTGCATAGTTCTTCTCGCTCGAGACAACGGAGAAGTCATCGGACTTTTCCACGCGCAGCGTGAATTTCTCTCCGTCTGCCGCGACGGGATATTGTATGCTCTTTTCACCGCTGAGGGCAAAGGTGAGCAGGGCGCGGGTCTGCGCGCTGCCGGAGGCAAGGAAGTCCTCCGGCTGCTCGGGTGCGGCGGACTCTGCGGGGGATGCCTTTGCGGAGGAAGCGATGAGCGTGCCGCTTGTAAAGTCGAACTGATCGCCCGCGCTCAGCACGAAAACGCGCAGATCGCTGACGCTGAAATGCGAATCGTCGTTTCCGTAAACGGCGCTGCGATTGTCAAGCACAGTGACCGTACCCGCTCCATAGACCGTGCCGACGCCGCCGGTGACGGCGATGCCGGTCGCCTCGTCCAGCCCGACGGCGTATGCCGCGCCGCCGGAGCGCTGCATGGTGCAAAGGCGGGCGAGCCTTCCCCGTGCGCCAAAGTGGGAGTCAAAGGTGAGCGCGGCGCCGCAGGCGGCTGCGTCGCAGGGGAGACCGCCGTAGAGTGCGCCCTCTTCGCCGCACACAACGCCGGCGGCGGTCAGCACGGCTTCGGTGGGTTTTGCGTGCGTCAGCGCTGCATGGGAGTCGGCGTCCTGGAAGCAGACCGAGCCGAGCATGTGCGCGCCCGCGCTCGTTCCGGCAAGGAAGCCGCCGCGCGCGAAAAGATCCTGCACGGCCTGCCCGACGGCATTCCAATCGCCGTCGGCATTTTGCAGGGCGTAGATGCCAAGACTCTGGTTGCCGCCGGTGAAGTATACACCGTGGCAGCTGGAAACGAGAGAGGCAAAATAGGCGTCGCTGCCGATGGTATCCCGGTTCTCCGCGGTGAGCGGAATGTAGACTGCTTCGAATCCTGCGTCTGCAAAGCGGTGTTCAAAGCTGCGCACAGAGGGGGTATCCTGATAGAAGTACGACCACAGCTCACGTTCGCTGCCGCTGGAGGCGCCGATGACGGCGACGCGCGGCGTATCGGGGAAACCGCGGAAGATCGCCTGCGAGGTGGAGATGATGGAGCTGCGGTCGCCGCCGATCGAGGCCGCGCCGCCGTTGGGGAAGAGAATGCCGCTGCCGCTGCCGATCGTCCCGCTGGAGGCGGGAAGCGCCTCGGGCGTGACAAAGCGCTCAGCACAGTAGGATACGCCCATGAGCGTTTCGGCCGACGCGCTGGCAACATAGACATAGTAGCAGCGCGCGGGATCCACGGCATTTCCGTCAAGATCCTTCTGTTCGGAAAGATCCAGTGAGAATTCGGTGCTGCCTGCGTTGTCGAAGCGCAGCGCGCAGCCGCTGCCGCTCAGCGCGTCGAGCGCGGCGCGGTCTGCGCCGGAGAGCTGCTCCTTTACGGCGGCATAGCCATTTGCGGAGAGGAAAACGTAGTTCGCTTCGATCTCGCCTTCGGTATCGCTTGCAAAAGTGCCGGTCAGGACGCTGCCCTCGCGCGTGAAGCGCAGCTTTCCGGCGCTCGGCGCGATGTAAGCGGTCTGCGCCGCCTTTTCAAGGCTCAAAAGACCGTCAGCGCCGAAAACGGCGGCGTAGAAATAGTGCGTGCCGGGCTCTGTAAAGTCATCGCCGGTGATAAGATCCTTCTGGGCGGTGTTGAGCGTGTTGCCAACGCCGTCGCAGTAGCTGAGATCGGTCATCACATAGGCGCGGTTGGCAGGCTTGTCGAGCGCGAGGATCTCTTCGCGGGTGAGCGAAGAGAGGTATTCCCATACCTTGTCAAATTCCCGCACGCTGTAAAAAACGAGAAAACCCTCGGCTCCGTCGAGCGTTTCCGGCGGGAAAAAGGCGACCTTGTAGCCGGAGCTTTCATCGCCCTTGCCGACCATGCGCAGCTTTGTGAGCGTGTACTCATTGAACTGCGGGTTGACCCAGGCGTCGCCCTGCTTTTCGGGAGCGGCGGGTTCCTTGCTCCCGCAGGCGCACAGCATCAGCAGCAGGAGCGCGGCGGTCAGAACGGATAGGCATTTTTTCATCAAAAGTCACTCCTTTGAAAAAACGGGCGGGGCAGCATGCCCCGCCCGCGGCTTGTCGGGAAAATGGATTTAAGCCTCTGCGCCGAAGTACACGGTGACGTAGGCGGAGGACTCGCTGCCGTCCTTGGCGAGCGTGATGTAGTAGTCGTCGGGGTAGTCCGGGTCGTCGTCATATTCGGCCGTAACGGTGATGCCGAGATCCAGTGTGTCGACCTGAGAAGCGAAATAGTCCTGAACGGCCTGCGTCTTTTCTTCCTGCGTCATGGCGGAAACGTCCTGATCCTCCATCAGCGTGGTCTCGGTGACAAGATCAAATGCGGCGGCAAAGTCGTTGGCAAGGTCGATGGCGCTCTGCTCCATCACGAAGGTGCGGTCTGCTTCGCCGACCCACAGCACCTTTTCATAGCCGATGGTCACGAGATAGAAGTGATACTCGCCCGCCTGCTGCAAAAGAGAGGTGCCGTTGATGAGATCAACGCCGTCGCCGTAGAAGCGAATGGGATCGGCGGTGTTGCCGTCAAAGTAGCTCATCTTATCGCCGGAGAGGTTGCGGATATTGCCGTCGAGATCCAGCGCATCGATCTCTGCAAGGAAGCTGTCGGGATCGCTGAAGCGCTCGGAGGTGAAGAAGGCCTTTACGTCATCCGGCGTCGCGGTGGAGTAGCACATGGCAATGCTGAAGACATTTTCGTTGTTGATCAGGTCACCCGCGGTGCCCTGCATGGAAAAGCCCTTCATAAAGCTTGCATCGTTGGTGTTCGTGCCGCAGAGCGTCACGTCCGCAACGGCGTAGGTGTCATCAAAGGCGGCGTCCTTGCTGTCGCCATCCGATTGATTGCCGCAGGCGGTGAGGGTGAGTGCGAACACAAGAGCAAGTGCCATAAGAGTAAAGAGACGTTTGCTGGTTTTCATGTTGGTTTCCTCCTGATTTTAGTTTTATTGTACGGCGTGCTGCGCCGCAGTCAACTTTTCGATGGTGATCGTCCCGCCGCTGCGCGTAAGGTGCATGACGTAGGCTGAGCCGTGCACGCGCAGCGCCCCGTCGGAGAGGGAGACCTCAAGGGCGGTGTCCTCGCTGATGCCGAAGCCCTCTTTTTCGTCCGCATCTTCCATCGCGGCGAGCAGACGCTGAAGCCGGGCGCGGCGGTTGAAGTGCTGATCGACGATGCCGCCGGGCAGAAAGCCGAGCCCGCGCGAGAGCAGCAGCTGCTCCGGCGAAACGCCGCCGTTGTCACAGTAAGCTGCCGCGTCGGTGCAGACGGGGAGAGTCAGCGTCCCCTCGTCGTCGCCGCGCACGATCATCGTGCGGCTCATGATCGCCGCGCCTGCGGAAGAGCCGCCGATCACGCCGCCGTCGGAAAGAAGGCGGCGCATTCTGCCGAGCACCGGCGTGTCCGAACCGTCCGGCTGCAAAAGAAGCTTTGCCGTGTGCAGTTGGTCGCCGCCGCTGAACCATACGCCGCTCACCCCGTCAAAAAGCGGGAGCAGCGCCTCGTCTGCGCGGTTTGTCCAACCGCTGCGGCCAAGCAGTGCGGGATCCTCTGTCAGCGGCAGCAGCACAACTTCGCCGATCCCGGCGGAGAGTAGCAGCTCGCGGTTGAATCGAAAGCTCTCCTCCGCCTCTCCGCTGGCGCAGACGGCGAGCATGACCTTGCCGCGCTTTCCGCCGCAGAGGGCGGAAAACCTGCCAAAGATGTCGGCTTTGCCCTGCTCGGTCGCGCCGATGTTTCCGCCTGCGATCAATAATGTACCGTTCATCCGAGCATCCTCCTGTATTCGTCGCATTCGCGCGCGTTGGCAAAGACAAAATGACCGGGGGCGATCTCCGTCCAGGCCGGTTTGTCCAAGCTGTAATCATGCACGGACGGATCGTAGGGCGTGCAGGTCTTGCCCCGTTCGGCGGCAGGATCCGGCATGGGGATCGCGCTGAGCAGCGAACGGGTGTAGGGGTGCAGGGGGCGGGCAAAGATCTCTTCGCCCGGTGCAAGCTCCATCAGAGCGCCCTTGTAGATCACGCCGATGCGGTCGGAAATGAAGCGCACCACGCTCAGATCGTGCGCGATGAACAGATAGGTGAGCGATTGCTCTTTTTTCAGTTCATTGAGCAGGTTGATGATCTGAGCACGAATGGAAACGTCCAGCGCACTGATCGGCTCGTCGGCGATGATGAATTCCGGCTCCATGATGAGCGCACGGGCGATGCCGAGACGCTGGCGCTGTCCACCGGAAAATTCATGCGGGAAGCGGCTGGCAAACTCGGGCAGCAGCCCCACGCGCTGCATGACGCGGGAGACCTTGGCCTTGCGGTCGGCTTCGTTTTCGAAGAGGTTGAAGTTATAAAGTCCTTCGGAGATGATGTAATCCACCTTGGCGCGCTCATTCAGGCTTGCCATGGGATCCTGAAAGATCATTTGCACCTGCTGGCGGTACTGCTTGATCTCCTCCCGGCTGAAGCGGCGGTTGACGCGCGTGCCCTTGTAGAGGATCTCGCCGCCGGCGGTGGGAATGATCTTCATAATGGCGCGGCCGATAGTCGTTTTACCGCTGCCGGATTCACCGACGAGGCTGAACGTCTCCCCGCGGTACACATCGAAGGACACACCGTTGACGGCATGAAAGACCTTTTTGCCGGAGCCGAAGTCGATCGAGAGATCCCTGACCGAGAGCAGCGGCTCGTCGCTGCGCGGGGTATACGGCTCGGGCGCGGCGGGCGCTCTGCCAAGACCGGGGGTGCGGTAGTCGCGCGGGTCGCCCCATTTCTGAATGGCCATGGGGTGCATCGTCCATGTTTTTGCCGTGTGCCTGGGAGAAACGGAAAACATCGGCGGCTCTTCCAGCCGGTCGATCTCCATGGCCTCCGGGTTGCGGGGGTAGAAGGCGTCGCCCTGAATGTCGTTGTAGAGATTCGGCGGCGTGCCGGGAATGGCGAACAATGCCTGCCCCTTGACGCCGAGCTGCGGCAGCGCGCGGAGCAGCGCGCGGGTGTAGGGGTGGACGGGACAGGAAAAGACTTCCTCTGTCGGCCCCGTTTCGATGATCTCGCCGGCGTACATAACGGCCACGCGGTCGGCGATATTTGCCACCACGCCGAGATCGTGCGTGATGAAGATCACGCTCAGTCCCATGCTGCGCTGAATATCGCGCAGCAGCCGGAGGATCTGCGCCTGCAGCGTCACGTCGAGCGCGGTGGTGGGCTCATCGCAGATGAGCACCTCGGGGTCGGCGGCGATCGCGGTCGCGATGACGATGCGCTGGCGCATGCCGCCGGAAAACTCGTGCGGGTATTTCCCGTAGCGGTCAGAGGAGATGCCGACCTGCTCCATCAGCTTTTTCGCCTTTTCCGTGGAGGCGTCCTTGCTGAGGTCGGAGTGCAGCGTGATCATCTCGCGGATCTGTTCGCCGACGGTTTTGAGCGGGTTGAGCGCCGTCATCGGGTCCTGAAACACCATGGCGATGCGCTTGCCGCGGATGGCGAGCCAGTCCTTTTCCGCAAGACAGTCGAGCCGGGTGCCCTTGAAGTCGATGCTGCCGCCGACGATCGTACCGTTTTTGTCGGTCATGCCGATGAGCGTCTTGGTCAGCACGCTCTTGCCGCTGCCGGACTCGCCGACGATGGCGAGCGTTTCGTTTTCATAGAGATCGAGGCTCGCGCCGCGCACGGCGGTGAGCGTTTTGCCGCGCAGGCTGAAGTTGACGCGGAGGTCGCGGACGCTGAGAATCGTATTTGCCATAGCTGCGTTCCTCCTTAAATGTGATTGCGCGGGTCGGAGGCGTCCGCAAAGCGGTTGCCCACGATATAGAACGACACCGTGACGAACGAGAGGATGATGGTCGGATAGATCAGCTGGAAGGGATAGACCTCAAAGCTGTTCTTGCCGACGGAGACAAGGTTGCCGAGCGACACAACGTCGAGCGGAAGGCCGAGGTTGATGTAGCTGAGAAAAACCTCGGAGCCGATGGAGTAGGGGATCGTCAGCGCGACCTCCATGATGACGATGCTGACGATATACGGCACGATGTTTTTCAGCAGAATGCGGGAGAGCGGCGTGCCGAGACACTGGGAGGCAATGTTGTACTCGTTTTCACGGATGGCGACAACGCGGTTTCGCACGAAGCGCGCGATGGAGAGCCAGCCGGTCAGACACATGGCGAGCACGATCGTCCAGAAGCTCGGGCGCAGAATGTAGGTGAAGAGCACCAAATAGACTGTCTGCGGGATGTTGGTGACGATGTTGTAAAGCTCCGTCATGAAGCGGTCGATGCGCTGCACGTAACCCCATAGCGCGCCCGCGATCGTGCCGAGCGTCACGTCGAAAAACGCGATCACAAAGCCCAGCAGCAGCGAGGTGCGCGTGCCGTACCAGGTGCGCGCCCACATATCGCGGCCGATGTTGTCCGTGCCGAACCAGTGCTCCTTGCAGGGGGAGAGGTTCCACATGGCACTGCCGGTCTGGGCAAAGTTCGGGTTGCGGTAGCTCGTTTCCCAGCCGGGGATCAGCTCGCTGATGAGCGGGTAGAGCAGGCTCATCGCAACAAACGCGCACATGATGCCCAGCAGCACCGTGGAGCTGCGCTGTTTGAAGAAGGTATGGAAGGTGCTGTGCCAGTAGGAGTAGTTGGAGTAGCCGGTCAGTTCGCTCTTTTCGTAGTCGAAGGGAATGCGTTCGAACATGCTCTCGCTCAGCGAGACCTTGAGATTTGGCTTTGCAGCGTTCATGACTATCCCTCCTCCTTTTCCGTAAGGCGGATGCGCGGATCCAGAAATACCATCAGAATATCACCGAGGAACACGCCGAGCACGCCCAGAGTTGAATACAGAATGACAAGCACCTGAACAAGAGAGTTGTCCATCTCCTGAATGGCTTCCACGAGAAGGCCGCCCATGCCGGGAATGGAATAGAGGCTTTCGATCACGAGGGAGCCGGAGATCGTCAGAAGCATTTGCAGGGGGAAATACTGCGCGAGAGGCACGAGCGCGTTGCGCAGCACGTGGGACTTCATCAGCTTCCAGTCGCTCATGCCCTTGCTGCGGGCGAACTTGACATAGTCGCGGTTTTCCTCATCTACCATGAACCGGCGCAGCCAGATGGCATACCAGGCGATGCTCGAAAGCGAGAGTGAGATCGTCGGCAGGATCCAGGTGACGGGATTGCGCTCGCTGAACATCATGGGGATCTTGAAAAGACCCGTGATGGCGATCTGGAGCAGGAAAAGATAGATAAGGCTCGGCACGGCGCGCACGATGACCACGTAGCCCGTGCCCAGCGCATCCGGCAGGCCGCCCTTGCCCTTGGCCATTGCCATGCCCATCAGAAGTCCGAGAACCAGCGAGATGAGCATGCTCACTACGCCAAAGTAGAGCGAATAGGGGATCTTTTCCGCCAGAATATCCGAAATGGCGCGGTGGGGCTGGAGCACGTAGGACTCGCCGAGGTCGCCGTGGAAGAGGTCGACCATGAATTTGCCGAAAAGCTTGATCGGATTGCCGACAGCGCCGATGTCCTCAAGGTACATCTCGCGCTCGGCCTCGCTCATGTTCTGGTAGTCGTCGCGCGTGAAGTAGCCGTCGGTCGGCATCAGGCGCAGCAGCAGGAATACAACGAATACCACGATGAAAACACTGAGCAGGGATTGCAAAGTCCGCTTAAAGATATATTTAGCCATGTTACCACCCTTTATATCGGTACGGCGGCGTCTCAGCCGGCATTTCTCTTGAGCAGCTGCTCATAGAACTCATCTTCCAGCTGCTTGTACTGCTCGGCCGAGATGGGCTCTTCGGAAAGCTGCATGCCCTTATACTTGAAGCGGGAGAGGCCAAAGCCGCCGCGCGGCGCGGTGAACGGGATCTCGCGGGTCATGCCGTAAGTGCCGCCGCCGCTTTCCCACGGAATGATGTAGCCGCCGTTGATGAGCATGCCCTCGGCCTGGGCGAAGAGTTCATAGCGCTCGGAGGCGACGAGCTTTTCACTGGCCTCCTTCACCAGCGCGTCGAACTGCGGCAGAGAGTAGCGGCCGTCGTTGACGGCACCGCCCGTCGTCAAACGGTCGAGCTGGGAGAGAGGATCGGCATATTTGAAGCTGTAGTTATCATAGGCAAAGTCAAAGTTGCCCGGAGCGATGACATCGTTGTACTTGTCGCCCGTGAACTGGGAGAGGATGACCTCGATATTCTCGCTGCCAAAGACCTCTTCAAGGTTCATTTTGATGATCTGCGCCATGGAGACCTCGTCGGAGGACGCGCCGTGTACGTAGACCAGCTGGAGCGGCAGCTTACCGTCGGTCTGGAACGAGAAGGTGCGTCCCATCTTGACCTCGCCAGCGCTTGCGCCGCGAATGTTGCCGCTGCCGTCGGTCACCGCGCTGAGCGCCTTTTCAAAGTACTCCTTTGCAAGAGCGGAATCGTAGGTGGCGGCGCCGCGCTCCTTGATCTCCTTGAGGGGAGCGTAATCGGTGTAGTCGATGCCATTTTCATCGTAGCAGACGTCCTCGGGGCAGATGAGGTTGGTCAGCATATCCTCGGTGTCGTAGGGGTTGTAGAGCTGCGCAATGGTCACGCGGTCGAGCGCGTGATAGAGCGCGAGGCGGAAGTCTTCGTTCTGCACGAAGGCGTTGAACTCGCTGTTGGGGCTTTCGAAGTTCGGGAAGAACCAGAAGTTGACGGAGGACTTGTCGCGCAGCGTCACATACTGTCCCCATTCGGGGTCCTGCATGTAATGCTCGACCTGATCGCCCGTGAGGGAGGTGCCGGTCAGCTCGCCGCGCTTAAACATTTCGACCGTGGCGGCGCCGTCGGTGATCTTCTGGAGAACGATCTTTTCCACGCTGACCTTGTCGGCATCGTAGTAGTTTTCGTTCTTGACCATGACAAATTCCTTGTTGCGCTGCCAGCTTTGGAGAATGTAAGCGCCGCAGTAAAGGAGCTGGTCGGGGGAGGTGCCGAACTTGGTGCCGCACTGGTCGGAGAACTCCTTGTGGTTGGGCAGGAAGATCTCAGTGACGAGGAAGGATTCAAAATACGGCACGGGCGCGGTCAGCGTGTACTGGACGGTGTACTCGTCGAGCGCCTTGACGCCGACGGTGTCGTCAAACTGTGCTTCCAGCTTTTCGCGCGGGCCTTCGGGCTTTTTGCTCGGTGCCAGGTTGGGGTCGTCAAAGTCAACGAGCGTGTCGTAATATTCGCCGAGGCCGGCGATCACGCTCTTGATGATGGACATGTCGCTCTTGGTTTTCTTGTGGTCGGCAACAAAGCGCATGCCGTCCACAAAGTCCTGCGCGGTGACGGGCGCGACCTCTGCGCCCTTGCTGTCGTACCACTTGGCGTCCTTGCGCAGGTGGAACGTCCAGACGGAGTAATCGTCGTTGTGCTCCCAGCTTTCAGCGAGCGAGGGAACGAAGGCACCAAAGCGGTCGGTCTCGATCAGACCGTCGATGACGTTGGAGATGACCTTCTTGCCCGTGGTGTCGGGCAGGTAGAAGGGAATGAGGGAGGTGACGTCGGTAGAATAAGTGCCAAGATACTCTGCGGTATTCACGCTCTTGGAACCGCAGCCGCTCAGACAGGAGACCGTCAAAAGCATCGCAAGTGCGATGGACACTGTATGGGATAGGATTTTTTTCATCATAATTCCTCCGATCGTTTATTCGAAGCGACCCTTGACGATCGCCTGACCGTTTTTGACCATTTGTCTGCCGCGGGCAAAGACGCTGTTGATGCTGAGCGCCTGCCCGAGAAGGACAAGATCCGCGTCTGCACCCTCGGCGATACAGCCCTTTTGCGCTTCCATCCGCAGCACGCGCGCGGGATTGCAGGTGATGAAGGTGAGGGCGGTTTCCAGCGGGAAGCCTTCATGCTGCACAAGATTTACAAGCTCATCGTGCAGCACGCGGCTCGTGCTGTAGCTCAGCCCCGTGCATCGGCCCTGCTCGTCAAAGCGCGGCTGACTGCCGAAAGCATCGCTCGAGAGCGTCATGCGGCTGCTGTCGGCACCCTTGTCCATGGCGTATGCCATCAGGTGCGCCGTGCCGCCGGAGGAGGTCTCACCGGCAGTGAAATCGGCCTGCCCGCCCGCCTTGATCCACGCTATCGCTTCCTCGAGCAGCGCGCTGTTGCGCGCGACATGAGTCGGAAGGAAGGTGCTCAGAGGCACCTCGGATTCTTTCAATGCACGGAAGAGCTTGGAAAGAGCCTCTTTTCCGTCGCCCATGTGAATGGTCAGCAGCCCTGCCTTGCGGCTCAGTAGTCCGCCGCGGCGAACCGCGCTTGCCAGCCGCAGCAATTCTTCATAGGTGATCTCGGAGCTGCGGTGGTCGGAGAGCGCGATCTTTGCGCCCACAACGCGGTCGATGAGAACGAGATCCCGCTCCACACTGCCGCAGAGGGTGGGGGAGGGGTAGCCGTAGGCGCCGGTGAGCATATAGCAGTCCATGCCCTCTTCCGTCAGGGCATGCGCCTTGGCATAAAGCGTTTCCAGGCTGCGGGCGATGCCGTCCGTTCCGAGAAGCCCTACGACGGTGGTGACGCCGGCGGTGGTAAAATCCGTCAGGCGGGATTCCGGCGCACGGGAGGAAAAGCCGTCCTCACCGCCGCCGCCCGTGATGTGAACGTGCAGATCAATGAATCCGGGGACGAGCGGTTTGCCTGCCGCGTCGACCGTTTGCAGCGTGGGAAAGCGAGAGGGGATCTCCCCGCAGGGAGCGATGAGGGCGATCTTTCCGCCCTCGAGCAGTACGTCGCGCATGCCCAGGTGGCGGGGGGCGTAAACGTCTGCATTCTGGATCAGTGTTATCATTTCAGATGCTCACTTTCTTCTGGAATTTCTCCGCTCATAAAGCGGGATACGCTCAGCTCCTCGTCCAGGATCCGATCGAGCGCCGGGCCCATCTCCAAGGCGATGCAGGAGGTGAGCACGTTGATCAGCGAGATCGGCGCGGTGAGCGAGTTGAAGAAGAACTTGGTCTTGGTGCCGCAGATGAAATTGAACGGCCCGTCTGTGACGGCGGGGGAGGCGCTGCTGTCGGTGATCGTGATGATCGTTGCCCCGCGATAGGCGGCGTAACGGGCCACGTTGGATACCGGCTCATAGTACGGCGGGAACGAAAAGAGCACGATCACGTCGTTTTCGTTTGCCATAGAGAGCGAGGTTTTCACCGTGTCGCTGTCGCCGAGCTTGAGACTTGACGCCTTGATGCGAAGGTAGTTCAGGCGGTGGGCGAAGTAGTCTGCCATCACCTTGGAAACATCGTGACCGAAGAGCAGCACCTCGCGCGCGTTCATTAACGTCTGTGCGCAGTCGAAGATCTGTTCCTCGCCGATCGAGGCGGCCAGCGCGGTGATCCCCTGCTGCTCGGCTTCGAACATCGAGCGCAGCAGCGCGCCGCGGTCGCTGCGGGAACGGTCGTCCACCGTTTCCAATGTGTAGCTGCGGTCAAAGGAGTCCTTCAGCCGTTCGCCGACGTAATGCCGGAACACCTCTTTCATCTCGGCATAGCCGCTGCATCCGAGCTTGCGGCAAACCTTGAGCACGGAAACCTCCGTTACGCCGATGCGCTCGGCGGTATTGCGCAGGGTGTCGTAGCAAACGGCCTCCGGGTGGTTGAGCATGTATTCAAAGATACGCGTCTGCGTTTTCGTCAGAGTATCGCTCAGCTCAATCATTTGCTGCACAGTTGGCATGAAAGCTCACCACCTTAGTAAAGTGTATGCTATATTTTTACCACAAGAAAGCAGCTCTTGCAATATAAAAATTCATAAATAAAGCATTTGGTGAATAGAATTTACAATTTGTATAGTGCAAATGATATCGTTTGTTTTAGAAAAAAGAAAAAACACACAGAGGAGTGAAAAGTGCCCGCTTTTCACTCCTCTGTGTGTTTCTAAGAGAGATGCAAGTATACCTAATGGCAAAAGATATACATTGCTATGCTATGGGTGTGACTATCATAACGTATCATTTCGCATTTTGCACGTATTATCGTATAGAGGCAGCACATTACTTTCCTGCATTAGTGCATCGGTGCACCGGTGCTACAATGCACAAAACAAGCGGCTGTTGATTTGCTTGAATTTGTTGTATTTGCATAAAACACATGATAAAATATATTGTGTGGCAAGCGGCCTGACAGACACCGCCTGCCCGCTCCGCGCAAAACTGGAGAAAAACAAATCGACAAAAACAGAGAGAGAGGAAATCTATGAGTATTTTAACCAACCCCGTGACCATATCGGTCATCGTGCTGTGCGTACTCAGCCTTCTGAAGCTGAACGTTCTGCTCGCCATGCTGGTCGCCTGTATCGCCGGCGGTCTTGCCGGTGGTATCCCCATCTACGCCGCTGAGGGCGACAGTGTTATGAAGCTGCTCACGTCCGGCTTCTCCGGCAACGCGACCACCGCTCTTGCCTACGTCCTGCTCGGTACCTTCGCTACGGCGATCGCTACCACCGGCCTTGCCGACATTGTCTCCAAGAAGCTGAGCAAGATCATTGGCACCAAGAAGCTCGTGCTTCTCGGCATGATCACCCTGATCGCCTGCCTGTCTCAGAACCTCATCCCCATTCACATCGCTTATATCCCCATCCTGATTCCTCCCATGCTCGTGCTGATGAACAAGATGCGCCTCGACCGCCGTGCTGTGGCTTGCTGCCTTGCCTTCGGTCATAAGGCTCCCTACATTGCCATTCCCTTCGGCTTCGGACTGATCTTCCAGACCATCATCAGCGATAACCTGACCGCTAACGGCATGGCCGTCACTGTCAACGACGTCGCCAAGGTCAACTGGGTGCTCGCTCTGGCCATGCTCATCGGTCTGCTGATCGCCGTGTTCGTGCTCTATCGTAAGCCCCGCGACTATCAGATGATCGAGGCGGATACCTCCGCATCCGATGCCGTCACCGGCGAGCTCGGCTACCGTCACTATGTGACCATGGCTGCTATCGTCGTCGTCGTTGTCGCTCAGGTCCTCACCGAAGACCTCGCTCTGTCCTCCCTCGCCGGTCTCGCCGTCATGATCGTCTTCCGCGCTATTCCCTGGAACGAGATCGACGAGCAGCTCGCCGGCGGCGTGAAGCTCATGGGTCTGATCGCTTTCGTTATGCTCATTGCCGGCGGTTATGCTACCGTCATCAAGGCGACCGGCGGTGTTAATGAGCTGGTCGAAGCTGGCGTTTCCATCATGGGCGGCAGCAAGCTCATCGCTGCGATCGTCATCACCCTCATCGGTCTTCTGGTCACCATGGGTATCGGTACCTCCTTCGGTACTGTCCCCGTTCTGGCTGTCCTCTTCGTGCCCCTCTGCGATCACATCGGCTTCTCTCCCGCTGCTACCATCCTGCTGATGAGCGCCGCTGCGGCTCTCGGTGACGCCGGTTCCCCCGCGTCCGATACCACCCTCGGCCCCACGTCCGGTCTGGATGCCGACGGTCAGCACGATCACATCTGGGATACCTGCGTGCCGACCTTCATCGCTTTCAACATTCCTCTGATGATCGCTGCGGTCATTGTTTCGCAGTTCATCTAAGACTTAGATCCTGTTCGTCTGTCTGTGTGCCGGCGGTGTTCAGCCGTTCAAGAATGAGCTGATAGCCGCCGGTACCGAATTGCAGGTTTGTGTTGACACGCGTGATGGTACAGCTGCTGGTTGACAGCTGCGAGCGCACAGCGCCGTAGGTGCAGCCGTCCGACAGCATTCGTGCAACTTGCAGCCTCTGCGAAAAAAGGGACAATTCCTGACGGGTGAAGAGGTCACCGAAAAAAAGATGGCACTCATCTTCGTTGCGAAGGCTCAGAATGGCGCGGTACAGGTCATCTATCGCCTCGCTCGGCGGAAGTTTGATCGACGGCATAGCATTCACTCCTTATCATTTCTAAAAAGTTATTTGACTGTGAAGCCTATTGTAAGTCGAAAATCCGCGTTCATGTCAAGAGACCGTTTTTTTCGTTTCACGCGCTACAGATAAGCTCACTTTACCTTTTGCCGATATTTCGCCAAAAGGTGGAGTGAGCTTTATCTTTATAAAAAATGAATTTGAAATTCTCTTTTTTGCATGATAAAATACGAATAAGATACTGTACGCCTGCTGTTATCAGAGATAGGAGAGAAAAATAAAATGAGAATCGGTGAGGCATCTAAACGTTCCGGCGTTCCGGTCTCCACGATCCGCTATTATATCCGCAGAGGATTGATCGTACCAGACGGCGAGGGAACGCAGTACCTTTTCGATGAACAGGACTGCCATACGTTAGAGAGAATCGTGCAATTCAAAAAGTGGGGGCTTTCCCTCGAAACGGCGCACAGGCTGCTCTCGCTCGAGCGCGTGTCGAGCGGCGTGGAGCAGGACACGGTGGAGGACTGCGTGGCGCTGCTGCGCACACATCAGAAACAGTTAGAGGATCAGCGTGTGCGGTATCAGCACTACAAAGAAGAGATCAACGAGTTCATTGATGAGCTGAACCGCCAGGCGGCGGCGCCGCATGACAGCGCTCTTGCGCCGACCGGCGTGCCGCTGCGCGCGCTCTC
>ERZ773130.1386-NODE-1386-length-23070-cov-4.283250_pt1 | contig 23070 bp, 18 predicted proteins | sample MGYA00511919_ERZ773130 | MGnify/ENA primary metagenome ERZ773130 (study PRJEB29015, sample SAMEA2737851) | human gut metagenome | biome: human gut; feature: human-associated habitat; material: faeces | place: China | collected 2012 ...
GATGAAAAAAGAAGCACTCGCTGTGCGCTTGGCGCGCAGCATCTATTTGGGGAGAAGACAAGCGACCGCCCGGCACTCGTTGGGTGGTCGCTTCCCTTTTGTTGACTCGAAAAAGGAAAACGGTTATAATTGAGAAAAGCACTGCACCGGGAGGACTGTTTGTGAAAAAAATAATGCTTGTTTTCGGCACACGGCCGGAAGCGATAAAGATGTGCCCGCTCGTCAAGGAGCTAAAGGCACGCAAAGGGCTTGAGACCGTTGTATGCGTCACGGGTCAGCACCGCCAGATGCTTGACAGTGTGCTCAAAACATTCGGCGTCGAGCCTGACTATGACCTGAGTATAATGAAAGACAAGCAGACTCTCTTTGACGTCACTGTCAGCATACTCGAAAAGATAAAGCCCGTGCTCGAAAAGGAGAAGCCGGATACGGTTCTCGTTCACGGGGACACAACCACCACCTTTGCCTCCGCGCTCGCTTGCTACTATCTCGGCATAAAGGTCGGCCATGTTGAAGCGGGACTTCGCACATATGACATCCACTCCCCGTTCCCGGAGGAATTCAACCGTCAGGCGGTCGGCATCGTTTCGGAATACAACTTTGCTCCGACTGCGACGGCACGCGAAAATCTGCTCAGAGAGGGCAAAAAGCCGGAGACGGTTTTTGTTACGGGCAACACCGCAATAGACGCGCTGAGAACCACCGTGTGCCCCGACTACTCGAATGAGTGGCTCAAATGGGCCTCAGACGGAAGGCTGATAATGATAACAGCGCACAGGCGCGAGAATTTGGGCGAGCCTATGCACCATATGTTCCGCGCAATAAGGCGTATCGTCGAAGAATATCCGGACATCAGAGCGATATATCCCATTCACATGAATCCCGTTGTGCGCGAAGCGGCAAACGCCGAGCTGGGCGGCTGTGAGCAGATAAAGATAATCGAACCGCTTGATGTTGTCGACTTCCACAACTTCCTTGCGAACAGCTATATGATCCTCACCGACAGCGGCGGAATACAGGAGGAGGCTCCGAGCCTCGGGAAGCCCGTTCTGGTTATGCGCGACACCACAGAAAGACCCGAGGGCATCGCCGCAGGGACGCTCAAGCTTGTCGGCACAGACGAGCGGACAATATACGACAACTTTAAAATTCTGCTCGATGACCGTGCTGAATACGAGAAAATGAGCCGTGCCGCGAACCCTTACGGAGACGGCCACGCCTGCGAGAGAATAGCGGATATTCTCGAATACGGACATACGGACAGATAACGGACAAAATTAAAAGACAGCTGATAAGTCAGCTGTCTTTTTGCTTATTTGCGGTGTTCATGAGCATGAGCACTTTTTCGAGCAGGTCGAGCATTTTATCCTGCGGCATGATGCGAACCGCGATATGCGGCTTGCCCGCGGCGCTGACGGTCACTCTGCCGGGGAAGCCCGCGGCTATCGCCGAAATCTTCTGCATATCAAGGTCATCGATATAGAGCAGCAGTCTGTCGCCCTTGCGCCCTATCTCGTAGATGTTGTGCTGAGCGGAATACGCTCTGAGCAGCGAGGTTCTGATAAGACCCAATACCGGGGCGGGCGGCTCGCCGAAGCGGTCGATGAGCTCATCCGTGACATCGTCCGCGTCCGCGCGAGAGGTTATGTCCGCAATGCGGCGGTAAATGCCGAGTCTCTGCGGTACGCTCTCGATATATGTCGGCGGGATGTGCGCGTCTATGGGAAGGTCGACGAGGCATTCCTTCTTGGGCTTCTTCGTCAGGTCTCCGCGCTCCTCGCTTATCGCCTGCTCGAGCATCTGAAGATACATCTCGTAGCCTACGGCCTCCATGTGTCCGTGCTGCTGCGCGCCGAGCACGTTGCCCGCTCCGCGCAGCTCAAGGTCGCGCATGGCTATCTTGAAGCCCGAGCCAAACTCCGTAAATTCTCTTATCGCGTCGAGCCTGCTCGTGGCTATTTCCGTCAGCTCCCTGCCGGGTCTGAAAGTGAGATACGCGCTCGCCCTGCGCGACGAACGGCCTACGCGCCCGCGTATCTGATGCAGCTGCGCCAAGCCCATGCGATCCGCATCCTCTATTATCAGGGTGTTGACATTCGGAACGTCAACGCCAGTCTCGATTATCGTGGTGCAAACCAATATATCTATCTCGCCCTCGAGCAGCTTGCGCCAGACCTCGCTCAGCTCGTCCTCGCTCATCTTGCCGTGGGCTATGCCGACTACGGCATCGGGCAGCATATCTTTTATTTTTGCAGCCGTGTGCTCTATGCTCTCAACGCGGTTATGCAGATAATACACCTGCCCGCCGCGCCTAAGCTCCGCGTTCATCGCCTGCGCGAGCATCTCGGGATTGTGCTCGACAACATAGGTCTGCACCGGCGAGCGGTCGTGCGGAGCCTCCTCGAGAATCGACATATCGCGTATGCCGGAGAGCGCCATGTTGAGCGTCCTCGGTATGGGCGTCGCGGTCAGGGTGAGAACATCGACCTTCGGATAAAGCTCCTTGAGCTTCTCCTTTTGAGCCACGCCGAAGCGCTGCTCCTCGTCTATTATTATCAGCCCGAGGTCACGGAACTGAACATCCTTTGAAATGAGCCTGTGCGTGCCGACGACTATATCTACACTGCCGCGGCGCAGACCGTTCAGAGTGTCCTCTATCTCCTTTTTCGAGCAGAAGCGCGAGAGCATACGCGCCTCCACGGGGAAGCCCTCTATCCTCTTTAGTACCGTCTGATAGTGCTGGTAGGCGAGAATAGTCGTAGGCACGAGTATGGCACACTGCTTGCCGTCCGCAACGCATTTGAACGCGCCGCGAAGCGCAACCTCCGTCTTGCCGAAGCCGACGTCGCCGCAGAGCAGTCTGTCCATGGGGCAGCTTTTCTCCATGTCGCCCTTCATCTCGTCAATACATCTGAGCTGATCCGAGGTCTCGTCGAACTCGAACCTGCGCTCGAAGTCGCTCTGCATATCCGTGTCGGGCGAAAAGGCGTGACCCTCTATCTTGAGTCTGCGCGAATATAGCTCGGTGAGCTCCTTTGCCATATCCTTGACCGCGCTGCGCACGCGCGAACGGGTCTTTTGCCAGTCCTTGCCGCCGAGCTTGTTGAGGCGGACGGGCTTGTCGTCGCCGGACGGGCCGATATACTTCGACACCTGGTCGAGCTGAGTGACCGGGACATAGAGAATGTCGCCCTTGTCGTAGCGTATTTTTATATAATCTTTTATAGTTCCGCTCGCTTCGAGCTTGTTTATGCCCTCGAACACGCCGATACCGTGCGCGACATGAACAACATAGTCGCCGCGGTGCAGCTCGTCGAGGCTGTGGAACGCGTTCGCATTCTTGCGCACGCTTCTCTTCTTCTGAGCGACCGCAGCCCTGCCGGAGTGGGTGAAAACGGTTATTTTTGCAAGCGGATATTCAAAGCCCGCCGAGAGACAGCCGGGGACTACCGTGAGCGTACCGGGAACCAATTCCCCGGGCAGTTCGTCCATATAGAGCGCACTGTAGCCGTCGTCGATAAGATCGCCGCGCAGTGCGTCGGCGGCCTTGCGCGTGCCCGCAAAAATCACGCAGGTGCGGTTGCCCCTGTCCGACAGCGCATCGAGATCGTCCTTGAGCACGGAGAAAGAGCCGTTCCACGCGGTTATCTGCCTTGCGTTGACACCTATGAGCTCCTTTACGGGCGTGTCGAAACCGCCGCGCGGGAGATTGTCCATATATACGGCGCCCATCCGCTCATATGCGCGCAGGAGGTCGGACTGCTGCAGAGAGAATCTGTCGAGTCCGGGGCAGAGCTCGCCCTCCTCGAACATCGCCTTCATGGCCTCGCGCATGAGCCCGATGGCGGCGTTGAACCGCTCCTTGACGGAAAAGCTCTCGCTCACGCAGAGGATATAGCCCTTTGCGTAGTCGAATATCGATGCCACGTCATAGAGAAGCGGCATATATTTATCGGTCGATTGCAGGCGCAGACCGCCTCTTATTCGCTCGATGTCCTTATCGACGCACTCGCGGGCCTTGACCGCGCCCTTGCCGCGTATCTCCGAGCGGAAGCGCTCGAGCAGCTCGATAAAGTCTTCCGTGTCGGGCGGGAGTATCTCATTCGAGGGAGTTATTTTTATCTTTTCGATGTTGTCGGTGCGGCGCTGAGTTTCAATATCGAAATTCGCCATGCTGTCTATCTCGTCGCCCCAGAGCTCAAGGCGGCAGGGATATTCCTCGCCGGGCGTGAAGAAATCGAGCACGCCGCCGCGTACCGCGTACTGACCCGCTCCGTCGACCTGCGCCGAACGGGAGTAGCCCGCGCGCAGCAGCGCCTTTACTATAGACTCAAGCGGCATCTCGTCGCCTACTTTAAGCTCGAGCGTGCGGTTTTTGAGCTCCTCGGGCGGGAGAGTCAGCTGCGACGCAGCCTCCGCCGAGCAGACCACCGCCTGCACCTCGCCGCGCAGCATCTTATCGAGCACGCCGAGTCTCCTGTGCTCGTATTCGCGCGACTGACTCTCTGTTGAGCGGAAAACAAAATCCCTTGCGGGATAGAGCAGGGCGCGGCAGCCGAGGGTTTTCATATCGAGCGCCAGACGCGAAGCCTGCGCCTCGTCCGCCGTTATCACGAGCACGGGTCTGCCGCAGTCCGCATTCAAGGCGGCTGCAAAATGTGCCTTATGGATATGGGAAAGACCCGTCATGCCGACGGGCAGACGGGTGTTTCGGACGCAATCGAGCAGCGCGCCGTATTCTTCGATTTTTTTTGCCGATGCGATAAGACCGTTCATAATACCTCTCTATACCCCTATGATGAAGTATATTTGATTTGTCTAAAACCTAATTATACTATGCGCGGCCGAAAAATTCAATGACAAGAGTGACAAATTCGCAGGCTTTTTTACTGCCCCACTCCCGCCGTTTTGCAGTTTTCGAGATGCTCCCGGTAGGTTTTGGCGAAATAGTAGTTGCCGTCATTATCCGTGACAAAGAAATAGTATTCGGTATCTGCGGGATTCAGTGCGGCGTTTATCGCCTCGATGCCGGGATTCGTAATCGGACCTGCGGGAAGCCCCTTTCGGTCATAGGTGTTATAAAACTCATCGTATTTGTCCGCCTGCTCCTCACCTATATAGGGCTTGACGCTGCGCTTTAAATAGAATATCGTCGCGTCGCACTGCAGGCGCGGATAGCTCGGGGAATTGAGCCTGTTGTGGAGCACGGACGAGACATTTGCCATGACGGACGGCACGGACGCCTCCTGCTGGATTATCGAGGCGAGCGTAATAACCTCGTCCATGGACATCCCGAGCTCTTCGGCCTTCTTGTACATCCCGTCGGTGAGCTTCGACTCCGTATTCGAGAGGAAACGGCCGAGAGCCTTTTCCGCGCCCTCGCCGACATAGAAATCATATGTATCGGGATAGATATAGCCCTCGAGCAGGAACGGGCGCTCCTGCGGATTCTTTATCGACTGCACAAATTTGTTCTCACGCGAAGCGTCATTGACCGCCGCGATAAACTCGTCCTTCGTGCAAACGCCGCCCTCTTCGAGCTTCTGCGCCGCCTGAATTGCCGTTGTTCCCTCGGGGAAAGTCAGTCTCACCGTCTCCGGCGCGGGCGCGGGCTTGAGACGGTCTATGAGCGAGCACGAGCAGAGGCTCAGCGCGAGCGCAAAAATCAGCATAGCGGCGATATATTTTTTGAAAATCTTCATGATATTGACCTCCGTTTTTCGGCTGAACGACCGGATAAGATGATTTTATCAAAAATAACGAGCAAATTCAACTTTCTTCTTCGCGGAATATCGGCGCGCCCGTGCGGAAAGCTAAAAAAGCAAACGCAGAGAAAGGAGAAATTTATGGACAAGCCGAAAAAGCAGAAGAAAAAAATAATAGAAATGCCGCCCTATAACGACCCGATGAACAAGGAGGGCGAAATCCCGACCGACGTGCTCGGCAGCTACTCGGGCACGCCCTTGGACGGCTCGCAGCCCGTGCAGGACGCGGACGACCTGTAAAATAAAAAAGTCCCCGAAAAAAAGTTAAAGCCGAATGTGTGCAGCATTCGGCTTTAGCTTTGGGGAAAGAGAAAATAAAAATGAAAAAAGAAGTTGACAATTATTAAAACCAGATAAGTAGTTGTCTCTTCAGTACCTCTCGGGTACACATATAGAATAATTGTGCCGTATTGCATCAAGTATACATAAATATGAACAAATTGTAAACATTTCCTGTTCTTTTGCTCGGATTTGCCTTTTTTCGGCATTTTTATTGAAAAATTCTGCTGCGAAGCCTGTTTTTTCTGAGGCCGAACGGGCAATAATTGCGAGTTTCAGGTTGTATTATTTACATATCGGGTATAAAATAGTAGGAGCTGTATTTATACCTATATTTACAGCTATGCAGCAACAAACGAAAGGTTTGGTATAATGGATTATTCACTGACAAAGAAGGCCGCCGAGGAGCAGATAACCGCAAAGCTCTCTCACTTTTTCGGCGTAACTCCCGAGGAGGCCAACTACGAGCAGTTTTACAAGGCTATCGCGATGATAACCCGCGATATGCTCAGACAGGGCAGGCATGAGTTTGAAAAGCGCTGCGAGGAGAGCGGCTCGAAGCGCGTATACTATCTCTGCATGGAGTTCCTCATGGGGCGCTCGCTCAAGAACACGCTCTATAACCTCAACCTCATCCCCGTCATGGAGGCGGCGCTCAAGGATTTCGGCATAAAGCTCGACAAGCTCTATGACTGCGAGCCGGACGCGGGTCTCGGCAACGGCGGTCTGGGCCGCCTTGCGGCGTGCTATCTCGACGCTTTGGCAACCGACGGCTATCTCGGCATGGGCTACTCCATTCTCTATGAATACGGTATCTTCAAGCAGAAGCTCGTTGACGGCTGGCAGACCGAGATGCCCGATTTCTGGCTCCCCGGCGGCGAGGTATGGCTCGTTGCGCGCGAGGAGAAGAGCGTTGACGTCAGCTTCGAGGGCAATGTCGTCGACCGCTGGGAGGACGGCTATCACAGCGTCGATATAGAGAACGCGAAGAAGGTTCACGCCGTTCCCTACGATATGATGGTCGCCGGCAAGGACGGCAAGGGCGTCAGCGTCCTGCGTCTCTGGAGCGCAAAGAGCTCGGAAATAGACATGAACTCCTTCAATCAGGGCGATTACCTGCGCGCCATGGAGCAAAACGCCATGGCAGAGGTCATAAGCAAGGTGCTCTATCCCGCGGACAATCATCCCGAGGGCAAGAGCCTGCGTCTGCGCCAGCAGTATTTCCTCGTCTCCGCGTCCGTTCAGGATATCATCAACCGCCACCTGCGCAAGTACGGCTCGCTCGACAATCTCTGCGACAAGATGGCTATCCATATCAACGACACCCACCCGACTCTCGCCATTCCCGAGCTTATGCGCCTGCTGCTTGACGAGTGCGGCTACAGCTGGGACGATGCATGGGCTGTTGTCACTGAGGTGTTCGCCTACACGAACCACACGGTTATGAGCGAGGCTCTCGAATGCTGGAGCGAGGATCTCTTCCGCCGCCTGCTTCCGAGAATATATCAGATAGTCAAGGAGATAGACAACCGTTTCCGCAGCAGCGTCTGGGAGCAGACTCACGACGCCGGCAAGGTCGAGAGAATGGCTATAATCTCGAACGGCGTAGTGCGTATGGCCAATCTCTGCGTCGCCTGCTGCCACAGCGTCAACGGAGTCTCCGCCCTCCACAGCGAGATACTCAAGGACAGCGTGTTCCACGACTTCTATACCCTCACGCCCGACAAGTTCTGCAACGTCACAAACGGCATCGCCCACCGCCGCTGGCTCTGCCAGTCGAACCCGCGCCTGACCTCGATGCTCAACGACCTTATCGGCGGCGACTTCGTATATAACGCCGAGTGCCTCTCGGAGCTTGCGAAATATAAAGATAACCCCGCGGTGCTCGCGGAGATTGAGAAGATAAAGACCGCGAACAAAGCGGACTTTGCAAAGCGTGTCAAGGCAAAGACCGGCATAGAGCTCGACCCGAATTCTATTTTCGATGTTCAGGTCAAGCGCCTGCACGAGTACAAGCGTCAGCATCTCAACGCGCTCAACATCCTCGCAAAATATCTTGCGATAAAGGCGAATCCCTCGGGCGAGTTCACTCCCCACACCTATATCTTCGGCGCAAAGGCCGCGAGCGGCTACTTCATGGCGAAGAAGATAATCAGCTTCATCTGCGCTCTCTCGGAGCTTATCAACAACGACCCCGATGTTAAGGGCAGGCTCAAGGTCGTCTACATGGAGGACTACAATGTCTCCATGGCTGAATATATGATGCCCGCCGCCGACGTCAGCGAGCAGATTTCCCTCGCCGGAACCGAGGCGAGCGGCACGGGCAACATGAAGCTGATGATGAACGGCGCTATAACCCTCGGCACACTCGACGGCGCGAATGTCGAGATTCACGACGCGGTCGGCGACGAGAATATAGTTATCTTCGGCATGACCACACCCGAGGTCAACGAACTCAAGAGCAAGGGCTATGTTCCGATGAATTTCTACAACAACAATGCGGAGCTTCGCAATGTTATCGACTTTATAAACCGCGGCTTCTGCGATAAGCAATTCCCGGAGATAAGCGGAACCATCGTCTATCACGATCCCTATATGGTGCTCGCAGACTTCGCGGACTACCGCCAGGCGCAGAATAAAATAGACGAGCTCTGGGCGGACAGAACGCGCTGGAACTCGATGTCGCTGATGAACACTGCCTGCTCCGGCAGATTTGCCGCCGACAGAGCGGTAAACGAGTATGCAAAGAACATCTGGCACACCGTCCCCGCAAAATAAGGACTGCCCCACTCGGCGCAGACCAAAGAGCAAAAAGAAAACCGCAGCTCACGCTTTCGGGCGTGGGTTGCGGCTTTTTGCTTGCCTGATTTTGCTCTTTTAAGCGTTTTTTGCCCGCTCGCAGTATACTCATACAGCTTCGGGGCAAGAAAACGCTTGACTTCAATACAAAGACCCGCAGAGACTGTCTCCGCGGGTCGATTTCATGCTTACGATTTGTGGTAGAGCTTTTTGACCTGGTAGTGCGGCTCGCAGGTCAGGTTTATACCGAGCTTGCGGTAGACATCCGCGTCGACCTGGGAGAGTATAACCGAGGAGTGCGCCTCGCAGCCGCGCAGGAGCGAGAGCGTATCAAATGCTTTCTTCGCGGGCTCGCTCTCGATCGCGCTCATGGAGAGCGCTATGAGCACCTCGTCCGTGTGCAGGCGCGGGTTGTTGTTGCCGAGGATGTTCGTCTTGAGCAGCTGTATCGGCTCTATAACGCCGGGGTCTATGAGCAGCTGTTCCTTGGGCTGACCGCTTAACAGCTTTACGGCATTGAGTATCGCCGCCGAGCTCGCGCCGAGAAGGTCGGAGGTTTTTCCGGTTATGAGTCTGCCGTCGGGCAGCTCTATCGCAACCGCGGGATTGCCCGTATCTCTCGCTCTGTCGAGCGCGGGGCGCACGCAGCGGCGGTATTCCTCGGTGATGCCCGCCTGATTCATCAGGCTCTCGATTTTAGTCAGCTCTGCGTCGCCCGTGAGCCCTCTCTTGTGGTCGCACAGGGCGTTGAAATAGCGGCGGATTATCTCGTTCAAAGAGGCATCGCGGGTCGCGGCATCGTCGGAGATACAGTAGCCTGCCATGTTGACGCCCATATCGGTCGGCGACTTATAGGGGCTCACGCCCTCGATTTTCTCGAATATCGCGTTGAGCACGGGGAAAACCTCAACGTCTCTGTTATAGTTGACGGTGGTCTTGCCGTAGGCCTCGAGGTGGTAGGGGTCGATAACGTTGACATCGTTCAAGTCGGCGGTCGCCGCCTCATATGCGAGGTTCACGGGGTGCTTTAAGGGCAGATTCCATATCGGGAACGTCTCGAACTTTGCGTATCCCGCCTTTATGCCGCGCAGGTTGTCGTGGTAAAGCTGGGAGAGGCAGGTCGCCATCTTTCCGCTGCCGGGGCCCGGTGCGGTTATGACGACGAGCGGACGCTCGGTCTCTATGTACTCGTTCTTGCCGAAGCCGTCCTCGCTGACGATGTGAGGTATATTATATGGGTAGCCCTCTATGGGATAGTGGATGAACACTCGCACGCCGAGCTTTTCGAGCCTGTTTTTGAAGGCGAGCGCGGCGGGCTGACCCTTATACTGCGCGATAACCACGCTGCCGACGAAAAGCTCTATGGCGCGGAATGCGTCGATGAGCCTCAAAACGTCGCTGTCATAGGTTATGCCGAGGTCGCGGCGCATCTTGTTGTTCTGGATATCGCTCGCGTTTATAACGATGACGATCTCAACATCCGAGCCGATATTCTTGAGCATCTGGAGCTTACTGTCGGGCTTGAAGCCGGGCAGGACGCGCGAGGCGTGGTAATCGTCGAAGAGCTTGCCGCCGAACTCAAGATAGAGCTTGCCGCCGAAGTCCTCTATGCGTCGGCTTATCTGCTCCGATTGCTTTTTGATATAAAGGTCGTTGTCGAATCCCACTTTGAACATTATAAAACCTCACAGTATATTTTTTGCGCCTGACGCGCTTTATCGCCGCAGTTTGCGCCGCTCTTCGGCGCGAATTTTATCAAAATCAACTAATTAATTATACAACTTCCGTGCAGCCTTTGCAACCGTTTTGAAGCAATACGGACGCGCACGCAAAAGAAAAAATCCCCGCATGAAGCTCATACGAGGACTTTGCGTCGGCTTACTCTCAGATATATTTTCTGATGAACTTTTCGACTGCGGGCCAGTACTTCTCGGGGTTGACCGTAGAGGCCTCTGCGTGCGGAGCGCCGGGGATAACAAGCTTTTCCTTGTCGCACGCGGCGGCGCGGTAGACGCGCTCCTGCATCCAGAAGGGAACGAAATCGTCCTTATCGCCGTGGATGAACAGGGTCGGCGTGACGGAGCGGGAGACCTGCTCTATGCAGGACGCCTTTTTCATATCGTAGCCCGCACGAAGCATTGTGGCGCTTCTTGCCGCCGTAAGGAACGGGAACACGGGCAGGCTGTACGCGTCCTTTATGTTTGATCTGCACTCGTCCCAAACGGAGGTGTATCCGCAGTCCTCAATGGCGCAGACGACATTCGGCTCGAGCGGCTCGCCTGTAGTCATCATAACTGTGGCCGCACCCATGGAGAGGCCGAAGAGCACTATCTTTGCGTTCGGGTCCTCGTTGATTATATAATCGACCCATGCCTTGATGTCTATTCTGTCATCCCAGCCCATGGCGACATGGTTCGATTCGCTGTCTCCGTGGCCGCAGAGGTGCGGGAACAGGCAGTTGAAGCCCATCTCGTGGAACCTCTTGCCGAACGCGCCCATGCTCTTGGGCGAGCCGGTGTAGCCGTGAACAACGATGACCCAGACGTCGCTCGGCTCGTCCGCGAGGATTATCTCGCCGTGGACATAGCCGCCGCGCGGGGTGACTATTTTCACCTTTGCGGGATTGGAGGCTTCAAACCACTCCATGCCCCTCTGAGTGATCTCGTTATAAGTGCCCTGCTTTGCCTCAATTTTCTTGGCTATAGACTTCTTGCTCATGGTCATGTTGAAAATAACGTTGCCCAGAGCGAGATATGCCGCACCGACTGCTGCACCTGCGGAAGCGGCTGCTATGACAAGCTTTTCGGGTGATTTTTTCTTTCCCACTGTACTTCAATCCTTTCTTTTTTATAAAGCGGTGTTTATAGAAGTATTTTACCATAAAACGCTCTCGGTTGCAACCACAAAAAGCCCCCTGAGCAAAACGGCTCGCGGAGGCATGAATATGTACCCGCCTTTTAGCGGGTGAGGTTATTCCTCTTTAAGCTTGTCGCGCTTGTTTTTGGCCTTGTTCTCCTGCTGATTCTGCTGCTTGTTGTTCTGCTGCTGATTCTGTTGGTTCTGACCCTGTTTGTTCTGCTGATTACGGTTTTCCATCAAGAGCACACTCCATAGATCCCTCTGCGGGAAAATTAGGATTTTTTGAATCCTTCCGTATTTTTTCCCCCGGCGCACGGTTTATGAGCGCAAAACTGATGAAATTTTTGCCTTTTTCTGATATAATCGTATCAGAACTTGACGGAGGGCAGGCATATGGAAATAACGGACAAGCTTATAGAGCATCTCGAAGCACTCGCGCACATAGAGCTCGGCTCCGAAGAACGCGCCGACTGCCGCAGAGATTTTGAAAAGATAATAACATATATGGACACGCTCTCGGCGCTCGACACCGACGGCGTTGAGCCGCTCGTCCACCTGTCCGACAGAGTGAATGTCCTGCGCGAGGACGAGCCGGGTGAGACACTCGGATCGGACGAGGCGCTTTGCAACGCCTGCGAGACGGCAGACGGCTGCTTCTCCGTCCCGAAAACAGTGGAATGAGGTGCGGCATGGGAGATATAATTAAGCTTTCCGCCCTCGGTCTGGGCGAAAAAATCGGGCGCGGCGAGATAAAAATCGCCGAAGTCCTCGACGCGGTATATAAGTCGGAGGAAGAAAACAGACGGCTCAACTGCTTTATCACGCTCTGCCGCGAACGCGCATACGAAAAGGGCGCGGAGATACAGAGACGGCTCGACGCGGGAGAGTACATTTCCCCGCTTGCGGGCGTGCCGATAGGCATAAAGGACAATATCGCGGTCGATGGAGTTAAAATGACCTGCGGGTCGCGCATACTCGAAGATTATGTGCCGCCCGTCAGCGCGACGGCGGTAAAAAAGCTCGAGGACGCGGGGCTTATCGTTGTCGGAAAGCTCAACATGGATGAATTCGCCATGGGCTCGACGGGCGAGACCTCATATTTCGGCGCGGTACTGAATCCCCTCGACGAAACGCGCGTACCCGGCGGCTCGTCGTCGGGCGCGGCGGCGGCTGTTGCGGCGGGTATAATCCCGCTCGCGCTCGGCTCGGACACGGGCGGTTCCGTCAGGCAGCCCGCGGCGTTTTGCGGAGTTTTCGGCTTCAAGCCGACCTACGGCGCAGTCTCCCGAAACGGCCTTGTCGCCTACGCCTCGTCCTTTGATCAGATAGGTGTGACAGCGGCTGCGGCAGCCGACTGCGCGGCTCTCGAAAATATAATCTCCGGGCGCGACGGCGGCGACGCGACGAGCGAAGAAATAAAGCCCTCTCGGGCGGACGGCGAAGAAATTTCGCTTCGCGGCAAAAAAATAGGCGTTCCCGAAGAGTTTATCTCCTCTTGCGGCAAAGATATCCGCGAGGCTGTCGCAGCCGCGCTGAAAAAGGCTGAGGCGCTCGGCGCGGAAGTCGAATATTTCTCTCTGCCGCCGCTTGAATTTTCCGTGCCCGCCTACTATATAATTGCCTGCGCGCAGGCGAGCTCGAATCTCGCGCGGTACGACGGAGTTCGCTTCGGGCGGCGCGCCGAAAACGCCGCCGACCCGACCGAAATGTATATCAAAAGCCGTTCGGAGGGCTTCGGGCGCGAGGTCAGGCGCAGGATAATGCTCGGAAACTTCGTGCTCGGCGCGGGGTACTACGACGCATACTACAACAGGGCGCTGAAGGCCCGCAGAGTAATACGCGACGCGGTTTTAAATGCTTTCGAAAAATATGATTTTTTATCGTGTCCCGTATATCCGTCGGCGGCTCCGAGGCTCGGCGAGAGCCTTAAAGACCCGCTGAAAACCTATCTCGGTGACGCATACACCGTCACGGCGAATCTCGCGGGGCTCCCCGCGATAAGCATCCCGTGCAAAAATATGTGCGCCCTCCAGCTCATGGCGGCTCCGTTTGACGACGGAAATCTTTTAAGCGCGGCGGGTGCTTTGGGGGAGGCGGTAAAATGAAATACGAAACCGTCATAGGGCTCGAGGTCCACATAGAGCTGCTGACAGAGACTAAAATTTTCTGCTCCTGCCCCACAAAATTCGGCGGCGAGCCCAACACCCACGTCTGCCCCGTCTGCTTGGGGCTGCCCGGCACTCTGCCGACGCTCAACAGAAAGGCCGTCGAATTATCCGTTCGCGCGGGGCTTGCGGCGGGCTGCGGGATAGCTCCCGTGAGCCGCTTTGACCGCAAGAATTATTTCTATCCCGATTTGCCGAAAGCTTATCAGATATCTCAGCTCTATCTGCCGCTGTGCCGAAACGGCTCCGTAACGCTCGACAGCGGCAAAACCGTGCGCATAAAGGAGATGCACATGGAGGAGGACGCGGGCAAACTCATGCACTCCCCCGACTTAAACCGCACGCTCATCGACTGCAACCGCTGCGGAGTACCGCTGCTCGAAATAGTCAGCGAGCCGGATATGAGCAGCGCAGAGGAGGCGGTCGAATATCTCGAAAAGCTCCGCGAGCTCATGCGCTTTTCCGGCGTGTCGGACTGCCGAATGCAGGAGGGCTCTTTGAGGGCGGACATAAACTTATCCGTCCGCCCGCAGGGCGAAAGCAAGCTCGGAACGCGCACGGAGATGAAGAATCTCAATTCGTTCAGAGCCGCCGAACGCGCGATAAAAAGCGAGAGCGAGAGGCAAATAAGGCTAATAGAGCGCGGAGAAAAAATAATTCAGGAGACCCGCCGCTGGGATGACGGCGCGGGAGTGAGCTGCCCGATGCGCTCAAAGGAGGACACGAGCGACTACAAATATTTCCCCGAGCCCGACATACCGCCCGTCGCCATTTTGCCCGAAGAAGTCGAGAGAATTCGGGCGAATATGCCCGAGCTGCCGCAGGCGAAACGCCGCCGCTGGCAGGAAAAATACAAACTCTCCAAGGCGGATACGGACACCCTGATGTCCTCGCCGTTTACGGCGGAGCTCTTTGACCGCACAACGGCTGTCTGCGGGAGCGCAAGAGACGCTGCGGCCTGGATAAACGTCGAGCTGCCCGCCGTGCTGCGCGGCGCGGGGATGAGCATTGGGGACGCGAATTTCGACCCCGACTCATTGGGCATGCTGATAAATATGCTCTCGTCGGGTGAGATAAACAGGGGGACGGCTAAAAAGGTCTTTGCAAAGGTAGTGACCGAAAACGCCGAGCCCGCCGAATATGTCCAAAAAAACGGACTCGGACTGTTGACCGACACCGCCGCTATAGAGGATGCGGTGAGGCGCGTTCTCGCGGAAAACGAAAAGAGCGTCTCGCAGTACAGAGACGGCAAGACGCAGGCTTTTCAATTTCTCATCGGGCAGTGTATGCGCGCCTTGGGCGGCAAGGCCTCGGCGGCGGCAGTCAGTAAGGCGCTGAAAAAGCTGATATAAAAACTATACGGCCATGCGAGCTTCCGCACGGCCGTATATATTATTTTCAGCTCTCGGCCTTTTCCGCGAGTTTATCAAAGACAAATTTTTTGAGCACAAACGCCAGTACACAGAGCACAAGCAGCACCCACGGAGTCACCTCGGCGGATAAAGCTTTTATATCAAAGCCTGTCTCGCTCTTTATAACGGCATTGGCAAGAGGGGCGGCGAGCAGGGCAATAATCGCCGCAATCGCACCGAATCCGCAGGCACCGATAAACTTTTTTTCGTAATCTCCGTTATCCTTTATAATGCTCACAACCGACATGATAAACGCCGCTGCGCTCACGCCGCAAAGCAGGAGAATAATCCCGGCGACAAGGACGACAATAACGCCGATTCCGTTGCCGCTGCTCAACATATAATACCCCATGAAGTCGTTAAAGTTAATGCCCAGCTGCATTACCTTGAACAATCCGCCGCTTCTCCCGAAAATGCTGAACCAGGGACCGGCGACGGCGCAGAGAAACACGCAAACCGCCATTACGCCGCCGAGGATCGTCGTATAATTTATCTTTCCCGCTGACGAGGGGAGACTTATGTTTTTAACATAGTCGGCAAACTTTCCCGCCGCTTCGCCGAGAGTGGCGTAGCTTTTTTCGTCCGCCGCCGTGCCGCAGGCGCCGCAGAAGCGCTGTCCATCGGCAAGCTTAGCGCCGCACTTGGGGCAGACGCTGACAAAGGGCTTTCCGCACTTTCCGCAAAAAGCATTGCCGGCGGGATTCGCGGCTCCGCAGTTTGCGCATGCGATTACGCTGTTCTCCGTGTTGCCCTCAGCGTAAGAAGCATCCTCTTCGCTTTCGGCATACTCTTCTTCGGATATATTTTCCGTATAAAGCTCTTCGGGCGCTTCCTCCGAAACAAGTCTGTTTCCGCAGGCTTTACAGAAGACGGCGTCGTCCGCATTTTCTTTTCCGCAAAAGTTGCACACCATATCTATGTCCTCCTTGATTACTTCTTATAATTGTTTATCGGGAGCGGGAACCAATATTCGCCGGCACAGTCCGGGCACAGAGTGTCGCTGTATTCACTGCCGTAATAGGCGTCGCCCCTCCACGTCTTGCCGCATCTGTCGCACGTCCACTGCTTTGCGCAGCCGGCTAACACGCAGGCGACACCCGCTATTATCAGCAGCGATATTGCGGCGGCCAGCTTTCTTATGTGAGCTTTTCTTGTCTGTTTTTTCATTGTAGTTTCCTTTCTGCAGGCGGCGCCTGCCCCTGTTTTATTTTGTGACATCATTATGGCATATTCGACGGTAAAAAACATCCAAACCGACTGTACGGCAGGCGTAATGGGATGAATTGCACTCAATGTGCCGTGAGAGAATATAGTTCGCTTTCCGTCCTGTATCAGCGGGAGCACAGAAAGCGCCTTGCGGCATTCGCAGACATCGGCATATATTGCCTCCGCTTATTTTTTAGTCCTCAATATAACCTCTTATTCTTAAGCATGAGGCAAAACGCAGTTATCAATAAGCGACCTCACGGGTGTGTTTTCAAAATATTTAAATATGTAAACGCTGTCTTCTTTAGAGTCAATTTTGCCGTTGGGTTTATAGTTGACTGCGACTATGTTTACAGTTATTTCGTCGTTGCCGTACTCATATGTATAACTCTGCTTGTAGACCAATGTTTTCTTGCCGGAGGAGTCCACATCGTACATCTCTGCGGTGAGAGGATTTCCGTACTTGTCGCGCGTATAATAATATACGGTGCCGCCGCTTTCGAACGAGCTGTTTTCTTCTATGATAAATCCGTCCTTATCATATTTATACTCTATTGTAAATGACGCTGGATCCTTTCCGGAATATTTTTCGGCAATGCAGTTTCCCTGTGCGTCGTATTTGTGGGTAATTTTCTTGTATAAGACTGATACTTTGCCCTCATATACATTCTCTGTGCTTTCGATCATATTTCCGGCGGAATCATATTTGTATTCGAGACTCGACAGTAACTTCTTGCTGTTAAGGTCGGATATTTTTACCGAAATAAGAAGCCCTGCCGCATTAAAGGTATAATCGGTTACGTAGGAATCTTGGTGGTTTTCGCCGGTAAACCTGATTTCCCTGATTACTCGCTTTTGGGAGTCATACTCATAATTGACGGTTATAGACAGTTCACCGCCGAAATATATTCTTTCGGTTTTTACGGTTCCGTCGCCGTTATAGTCATATTCCTTCTTATAGCTATCTGAATTTTCGTCGGTGTTATTGCCGTCATAGCTTAAATAATACGTAACATTTCCGAAGCGGTCAAATTCATATTCTTCGTTAGAAATGCTCGCCTTTTTCAGGTGTTCTGTATAAACACTACGGCTTTTGTACTCGCTCCAATGATTCCAAACATCGCTGTCGATCCCGATATAATATCGGGGATATTTTTTTCGTTCTTCCTGACGCCTGTCTGCTTTGCGGTGCTGCTTTCCTTCGTTTTGCCCGCAGCCTCGGTCGACGTTTCCATTTCCGTTTCCGCCTGCACCTCTGTTTCTGTTTCGTTCTCCGATGTCTCCGCCGCGACGGCTCCTGCCGAGGTCGATGCGGGGTCGTCCTTTTTGTCCTTCCTGCATCCCGCGAAGGAAGCCAGCGCAAGGAATGCCAAAATTGCCGCGATTGTTCTTTTGAGTTTCATATTCTTACCCTCCTGTTTAATTTGCTTCATTGCTATTAATTTGACAATTTACATTTGCAATCAATGTAAATATTCTATCACGGAAAATTTATTCGTTTCCTCAAGAGTCATCATCGGGGCGTGCGAGCGATATTCGTAGACAGTTACGTTGTGCAGTCTTTCGTCTGCGGAGTCAAGTCTCTCCGTTATGACCGTTACGCGATTTCCCTCATATTTGTACGACATCGCAAACACTCCGTCAAGCTCGAGCTTCTCCATGCTCTCTCCGGAATATCTGGATATTTTAACGGCGTTCCCGTATTTGTCGTTTTCGCAAACTTGCTGGAATACTTCCCATTTTCCGACATCGTCGGAAGCTTGCCGTTTTTGTGTGAATTTTGTTATGCTGTTGTTTTTGTCATATTCGATAACGGTATGATTTGAAACCGTACCGTCCCTGTTGTCGTAATATGTCCGCTCAACCAGATTGTTTTTGCCGTCATATTTGTTCTTTGCAAGGAGAACCCAATTGCCGTTTACCGAGTGAGCTTTAACCTGTGTCAAATTATTTTGTGCGTCATACTCCATTGCGACTTGATCGTAGGACATGGAGCCAAAGTCGCCTTTTTCGAATTTGGCTAAGACCGGATTTCCTTTTTTGTCATATGTAAATACCGTTTTTCCGTACAGCCTTGTTTTTTCCGAGTCGTCTTTGCGAAGCTCCTCCAGCTCCGTTAATCTGCCGAGCTTGTCGTATGAATACTTATGAATATATACGGCTCCGTCATCGAAACGAAGTTCCTTTTCCGCAACACGCTTTTGGGAGTCGTATTTATAAAAAATACAGGCCTGACCCGATGTGTCATCCGGCATAGACTTAACGGTTCCGTCGCCGTTATACTTGACCTCGCGGGGATAGAACTTCGATGTGCCGTTTTCGTTATGGCGCTTTTCACCTGTCTTATTTCCGCTTTTGTCATAGAAATACTCGTTTTCTATAACATATTTACCGTTTTTGTAACTGCCGTTTGAAACCTCGACCCAATTGTTCCAATCGCTGTTGCCTAATAAGTCGGAGTTTATGTCAAGAAAATAATACGGTTTTTTTGTGCGTGGATTCATTTTAACCGAGCTGCTTGCAGCTGCTTTTTCACTTTCCTTCGTTTCGCCCGCTGCTCCCTCTTCCGTCTCCTCTTCTTCTGTTTCGTTCTCCGATGTCTCCGCCGCAACGGCTCCTGCCGAGGTCGATGCGGGGTCGTCCTTTTTGTCCTTCCTGCATCCCGCGAAGGAAGCCAGCGCAAGGAATGCCAAAATTGCCGCGATTGTTCTTTTGAGTTTCATATTTTTACCCTCCTGTTTATGTCAGGCTCATTATAGCATAGATTTTCAGATTTAGTTCAATTTTGGTATGAAACGCATTTTTGAGGGTATGAAATTCACTTCGGCGCTTTTAATTCGGCTGTTAATGCCGAACAGGCATGAAAAAAGCACTTGCAAATGCAAGTGCTTTTTTCAACGAAAGAAAATCCCTTTCGTGATTTGTAAAATGCCCTGCGGGCGTGAAATGCGTCTGCGGCGTGTGAAATCGCTGCGGCGGTGAGGATTTATTTCATTCCGCTTGACGCGAAGCTTCGAATATCACAATTCGCAGAGCAAATTATTTTACCGTAAGCGAAACGAACGGTTTCACTTTTTGTTCTGATAAAACGCTTTGAATATCGGGCGCGGAGCGTGTCGAGGGGTGCGGAAGCACCGACCGAGCCGGCAGGCGAGACCGCGTCTTTCTTCCCCTGCCTAAAAAATCCGCAGAAGCGGCGGAAAACCGTTTCTGCGGGCAGGGTGTATTCTGTTTATTTTGCAATCTCGCAGGTCTCGGCGTTGATGATATGCTGGAACACCGCGATGTGGGACGAAGATATAAATTTGTCGATATGCATCGAGCCGAAGAACCAGTGCTTGTATTCGCAGGCGGCGCCGAGCTCCTCAAAATATGTATTGAGTCCCGTCACGCGCACGGGCTCCTTGTCCTTGAGTTTCAAAAATCCTTTGATTTTCATCGGCGGCTCGTGGGTGATGATGATATCGACCTTGTTGCCGAGCCTCTTTAAGTTGTTTGCGCCCTCGGTCAGCTCCGCCTCGGTGGGTATCTCGTCGCCCGACCAGGATTCGAGGTCGGAGCGGATATCTATATCCGGGCTCTCTCCGCCGCCCATGGCAAACACGCTCACGCCGTCGAAGTCATAGACCTGACCGCGCATGAGATGATAGAGGTTTCCCGTAATATGATGAACCTTGCCGCCCTTGAACTCGGAGACCTCATATTCCTTGAGCCTGCTGAAATTCTCGTGCGTGCCGTCGATAAAGCAGACATTGTATTTGAGCTTGCCTATCTTTTTGAGCAGCTTCTCCTCGTTCTTCGAGCCGTCCCAGATAAATCCGAAATCGCCGCAGATGAAGAGCGTGTCGCCCTTTTTCAGTTTTTTGAGCGCGGATGAGGTGAACCGCTCGTAATCTCCGTGGGTATCTCCCGTAACATAAAGCATGATTTTTAATCCCCCTGATAAACAAAATCCGTTTTATCACTTTATTTTACAGCCTGAAACTGATATAATCATTATAGCATAGCGTCAGGACAAAGCTATCTTATATCGTTTATATATATAATACATCATTCGGCGGTGACTGTCTATGAAAAAACTCATAAAAATTTTATTTTGTTTCATTCTTATCGTGTCGGTGCTCTCTTCTGCGCCTGCCTACGCCAATTATAACGCGGTATACGAGAAAAGTTTGACAGACAGCGGAGACAACCCGATATACGCGGGAATCTATCTGATGATAAACCTCGACAACGACACGGTGATTTTCGAAAAGGATGCCGACAAGCAGACCGCACCCGCCTCGCTGACCAAGATAATGACGGCGACCGTCGTGCTCGAAAACTGCAAGAACCTCGACGAGGAGGTTGAGGCGGACTACAGCACCATACACCTGCTCGACGGCACGGGAAGCTCGATGGTCGGCCTCGAGCCCGGCGAGAAGATGAGCGTTAAAAACCTGCTCTACTGTATGCTCGTGCGAAGCGGAAACGACGCGGCAAACGTCCTTGCGATGCACATAGGCGGCTCGATGGAGGGCTTTGTCAAGATGATGAACGACAAGGCGGCGGCGCTCGGCTGCAAAAATACGCATTTCGCCAACGCCCACGGACTCGACGACCCGAACCACTACACCACCGCACGCGACCTGATGACAATAACAAGGCACGCGCTGACCCTGCCCTATTTTTCCGAGATAACCTCGACTGCGATATATAAAGTCCCCGCCACGAACAAGAGCGAGTCGCGCATACTGCGCAACACCAACAACCTCATGAACAAGGCATATGCCGACTACTATTCGCCCTATGCCGTGGGCATAAAGACCGGCTCTACCGACAACGCCGGGCGCTGCGTCATATCAAAGGGCACGGGCAACGGCTACAACTACCTGTGCGTGATAATGAACGCGCCGATGAAGAACATCGACGACGACGAGCCGCTTGAAAACTGCGCTTTTGTCGACTGCCGCAGAATGTTCAACTGGGTGTTTAATCATATCGAATTGAAGTCGATAGCGAGCCCGACTCAGATAATAACCGAAGTCCCCTTGAAGCTCTCGTTCAGAACCGACCACATCTCGCTCGTCCCGGGCGAGGAGGTGCTGGCGCTTATCCCGACGGGGGCGGACGCGGGGAGCGTGCTCATCGAGCCCGTGCCGGAGACCGTTCCCAAGAGCGTTGACGCGCCCGTAAAAAGAGGGCAGGAGATATGCGAGGCGCGCGTACTCTATGCGGGCGAGGAGATAGCGAGAATAAAGCTCGTCGCCAATGAGGATGTGTCGAGAAACGTCCTGCTGTTTTTGGGCGCGATGATAAAAAAGACCGCCTCGAGCACCGTGTTTAAAATAATCGCATCAATAGCGGCGTTCCTGATAGTCGGCTATATCGCGCTGTTTGTTATCGAGAATTACAAACGCCGCCAGAGGCGCAAGCTGAAGCTTGTCAATCCCGGAATTAAAGATACCGAATACACGGACAAGAAGAGAAAAAAGAAGAAATAATCCCGGGTTTGCAGAGCTGTAAGGAGGGAGGACATGAGCGAACAGACCAAGAACAAGCCGAATACGGCGGGGATAGTTGTCAGCATAATATGCGTGCTTATTTTGATCGTCATGCTGGGGCTTTTTGCGAGAAACGTAACGAACGCCGCTCGTGAGGACGAATCCCGCCGGCAGAGCGAGACCGACGAGAGCCTGTACCAACACGATACGGCGGACACCGAGCAATTGAGGCTCAGAGAAGCATTTGCCGCCGTCTGCAAAAAGCACAAGGTCAACGCGCAGCTTACGGTCAAATCAGTTATTCATGAGCCGTACAGCAACAAATACCGCTACGACGAAACCGAGGACCCGATAAAATATGAAATTGAAGTATCGCTGAAATTAGACCCGCCCGAAAAAATAAAGGACTGGAAAAAGTTCTATTATTTCCTCGACGAGCTCGACGGCGTGAAGTCCGACTACCCGTTTATCCATATCTCCCTGCATACATATTATGTCGGCGAGTATGTGACGGGGTCGGGCGAGGAGCATGAAATAAACTACAGTATCTACATCAGCAGACAAAACCTGATGTCGGTCGATGACGGCAGAGAGATTCACTTTCTCGGGATAAAAACCGACAATGGGATAACCCCCGTCTCGGAGATTCTGCCGTATAAGGGGATGCCGGAGAAGCTGATAAATTCAACAAAGCTCGGCAAGGCGACCGCCGTCAACTATGACCCGCTCAAATATTCAAAGTTCTATGATCAGACAGTCGCCCGCCGCGAGGGGTATCATAAATATTATTGGAAGATCCCCTATTACGCAAAGCAGTCGGAGTATTTTGCTTGGCTGTATGCTTATTATGCGGTAGAAACGAGAAACGGTGTCGTAGAATGGGTGCGTCACTATCCCGAATATGAGACCGTACCGAAGAATCCGCCCGCCTCGGGCAGTCAGGGCTCATACCGTCCTTCCGGCCCGACCGGCTCATCCTCCGGCAGCCGCCCCGTGACCACGACGAAAAAGCCCCGCTGCGACGACCCGTACAAAGCCTGCGAATTCAAGGCTTAATAGTGACAAGTAACTATTTTGTCGCAGAGAACGGTGTGACCCGAAG
>ERZ773130.1391-NODE-1391-length-23027-cov-4.241511_pt1 | contig 23027 bp, 18 predicted proteins | sample MGYA00511919_ERZ773130 | MGnify/ENA primary metagenome ERZ773130 (study PRJEB29015, sample SAMEA2737851) | human gut metagenome | biome: human gut; feature: human-associated habitat; material: faeces | place: China | collected 2012 ...
CCGTTTCATACATACCGATCCCGGCTTACGGAAGCGAATCCGTAATTTCGATGCTCAACGAATCGACCGTCCCCGCAGCCGGAGCGTCCTTGGCCGGGACGCCTTCGGCCGGAACGTCGAGTTCGGCGGGCGAGATCAGGTGCGGAGGTTCCGCGGCCGGCTCGACGCCGTTCAACAATTCATCGCGCCGCACCATCGACTGGAAGTTGTCGCGCCGGATGGCCGCAACGACGATAATGACGACTACCGCCACGGCCACGATAATACCGATCAGTTTTTTAATCATTTTCATTCTCCTCCTTTAAGATCCCGATGGCGCGTACGACGACGTTGTCCACGGGATAGATGTTTGCGTAAAAACCATTGTCCTCCAACGCCGTATTGCGGCCGATATAGGCCCGGAGCTGGGCCTCGATCAGCCTCCGCGAACGGGCGATGTCGCCATAGCGCGGCGCAACGCCCTTCCGGGCGGCATAGCGGACGAAATCATTCACAAGGGTCTTGTCGCTGTCGAGCAGCGTCTGCAACTCATCAATGGTCTTCACCGCATTGAGCGCCTCACGGTGACGGTCGGCATACTCGATCGTATAGCGGTAGAGGATGTTGCGGCCCGCCACCTCGACGAAATACTTCGTCACGTCGGTCGTATCGGCCGGAATGAACACGTCCGGCATGATGCCGCCGCCTCCGTAGACCACCTTTCCGCCCGGCGTCACCCGCTTGAGCGAGTCGGCGAAATGGATGCTGTCGGCCGAGAAAAACTCGTTGTTCCGGTAACGGTTCCAAAGATCCTCCTCGTAGTCCGCGTCATCCCCGATCGTGTAGGGCTTCTGGATCGAGCGGCCCGTGGGCGTATAGTAGCGCGCCGTGGTCAGCCGCAGGGCCGATCCGTCGCTGTACGGTATCTGACGCTGTACGAGACCCTTGCCGAACGAACGACGACCAATAATCGTACCACGGTCGTTGTCCTGCAACGCTCCGGCGAGAATTTCGCTCGACGAGGCGCTTCCCTCGTCGATCAGCACCACGACCTCCATGTCCTGCGCCGAGCCTTTGCCGTCGGCGTATTCGCGCAGCTGCTCGTGACGGCGGTCCTCGGTGTAGACGATCAACTGGCCCTCGTGCAGAAACTCGTTGGCCACGGCGATCGCCTGATCGAGGAACCCGCCGGAATTGCCCCGCAGGTCGAAAATCAGTTTCGTCACCCCTTCGGCGCGCAGCGACGCCAGCGCCTTGCGGAATTCGTCGAAAGTGGTCCGCGCGAACTGCCCCAGCTTGACGTACCCCACGCCGTCGGCGATGCGGAAGGCCGATTCGATGCTCCTGATGGGAATGACGCCGCGCACGACCTCGACCTCGACCAGATCGGAGATGCCCTGCCGTTCGAGACCGAGACGGACCGTCGTGCCGCGCGGTCCGCGCAGCATTTTGACGACGTTGTTCTGGGGAATCTTACGCCCGGCGACAAGCGAATCGCCGATCTCGACAATGCGGTCCCCGGCCTTGACGCCGGCCTTGTCGCTCGGGCCTTGCGGAATGACGTTCAGCACGATGACCGTGTCGGTGGCCATGTTGAAGACCACGCCGATGCCGTCGAACTCCCCTTCGAGAGGTTCGTTCAGAGCCTGCATTTCCGCGGCGGGGATATAGACCGAATGGGGGTCCAGCTCCTTGACCAGCATCGGAATGACGTGTTCGGCGAGCGAGTCCATCGACACCGAGTCGACATACTGGTTCTCGATCAGCGAGAGCGTATAGGAGAGTTTGTTGTCGGGCAGCGCCATGCGGCTGAGCATGCCCTTGAGCTGCGACGTGGTGGTGTTGCGGCCCAGATACTGGCCCAGAACGAGGCCCAGAACGACTCCCGCGGCCAGCAGCAGCGGGAAGAGGACGGTGTGTTTCGAGTTTTTGTACATCGTATGATGGCGCCAAAGACGCCGGTTCGGTATTTAAAACTTATCAGGGTTTCGGCTTGTTCTTGAAAGTATAGGTGAGACCCACCTGCAACAGCGTACGGGTCTGCACGTCGACGTTCTGCGCCCGGTTGTAGTAGAGCTGGAAACTAACCTTCGTGGAGAGGTATTTCGTCGCCTTGATTTCGAGCGTGTTTTCCCAACGCACCGTGGGATGGATCGGCAGGCGGGGCTTGTCCTTGATGTCATGCCCGACGCTGGTATCTTCCTTGTCGGCCCACTTGTCGTAGGCCTCCAGGTACTTGGTGTAGTCGCTGATCTTGTTCTTCTGGCCGATGTCGGTAATCCAGCCGTAGAAGGAGAAGATCGTCGTGATGTAACGCAGGTAGCCCGTCTTGCCGAACGTGCGGTCGAAACCGATCTCGACCGACGAACCGCCCTCGTATTTCGAGGTCTTCTCGGGGTCCTCGATACCATAGGGATAGGCCGGTTTGATCTCCTTGCCGTCGCCGTCGACCTGCCGCATGCGGATCCAGTCGCTTTCGGCAAAGGTGGCGTTCAAGGCGAGCGGAGACATGTTGACCGTGATGGGGAATTTCTTTTGAGGGCTTTTGTAGGTGATACCCAGCGAAATGTCGAGGTAACCCGGAGTCATAAACTTGCTCTTGAGGTGCTTCTTCTCCTGCTCGGAGCGCGATTTGTAACCGTTGACGAACTGGCTGCGGAATTGCAGAATTGAACCGTAAGTCCAGTTCTTCGCCATTTCGAACGCCGGGTTCACCCAGATGACGAACTCGTCCTGATTCTTGAACCATACGCCTTCGCTGTCCATGATCTTGTTGCCGCTCTCGTCGACCATCGGCTTGCCGTCCGGCCCCACGCGCTGCGTCTCGACCTTCATGCGGTTGTAACCCAGCTTGGCATTGAACTTGGTTTCGATGGAAAAGAGGTTCTTCTTGAAGATATGCCGCAGGTTGAAGGTCGCCACCAGCGCAATGGAGTTGTCACCGCCCGACACCGAGATCCAGGGATCGTTGTACGAAGTCAGCGTTCCCTGCAGGCCGCCGCCCAATTCGAGGTAGTTGCGCTCCTTGCGGATTGCGGCGCGCTCGGCCTTGTAGCGGGCGAGGCTGAAATAATCGGCATCGACGGACGTGGACTTCAGCCGGTCGCGGAACGTCACGTTCCGCCGTTCGGCATTGACTTCGTCGATTGAAATCTGGGCCGAGACCGGAACGGAGGCCCCGACGAGTGACGCCAGCGTGAGAATCAGGTAAAAATGTTTCATAACGAAGCGATTGTATTTGATTTTCAATCTACAAATTTATGAATTTATTTATAAAAACTTTAACTTTGTCTGAAAGTTAAACGGAAAGGACCAACTATGAAATATTTCGGAGCGCACGTAAGCGCTGCGGGCGGCGTGGAGAACGCTCCGGCCAACGCACACGCTATCGGAGCCACGGGCTTCGCCTTTTTCACCAAGAACCAGCGGCAGTGGGTCGCCAAACCGCTCGCCGCGGGCGAGATCGACGCCTTCCGCGAGGCGTGCGAACGCTACGGCTACACGCCCGCACAGATTCTGCCCCACGACTCGTACCTGATCAACCTCGGACATCCCGAGAAGGAACCGCTCGAAAAATCGCGCGCGGCATTCCTCAACGAGATGCAGCGGTGCGAACTGCTGGGCCTCGACCGGCTGAACTTCCATCCCGGCAGCCACCTGCAGAAGATCACCGAGCAGGAGTCGCTCGACCGGATCGCCGAGTCGATCAACATGGCGCTCGACCGCACGCACGGCGTGACGGCGGTGATCGAGAACACCGCGGGGCAGGGTTCGAACCTCGGATTCCGCTTCGAGCACCTCGCCTATCTGATCGAGCGCGTGGAGGACAAATCGCGGGTGGGCGTCTGCATCGACACCTGCCACGCCTTCGCGGCGGGGTACGACCTCCGGACGCGCGAGGCGTGCGACGCCACGTTCGCCGAGCTGGAACGCGTCGTCGGATTCGGATACCTGAAAGGCATGCACCTGAACGATGCGATGAAGATTCTGGGCAGCCGCGTCGACCGCCACACGCCGCTGGGCGAGGGCATGATCGGCATGGAATGCTTCCGCTATATCGCTTCCGACAAGCGTTTCGACGGCATTCCGCTGATCCTCGAAACCCCCGACGAAGCGCGTTGGAGCGAGGAGATCGCCAAACTGAAGGCGTTTGCCGAAGAGGCATAGAAAAGGGAGGCTCCAAAGCCTCCCTTTTGTTTTTACAACCGGTCCAGACAACTGCGGATCAGCGCGGCGCTTTCGCGCACTTCGTCCTCCGAGATCGTGAGGGGCGGCGAAATGCGGAACGCCGTGTCGCAGAACAGGAACCAGTCGCTCAGGATGCCCGCCTCCCGGAACAGTTCCATGATGCGGTAAAGTTTCGCCGATTCGCCCAGCTCGACGGCCAGCAGCAGGCCGCTGCGGCGGATTTCCCGCACGGCGGGATGATCCTTCAGCAGCATTTCATACAACGCGCCCTTCGTTTCGACCCTTTCGACCACCTTGTTGTCCACCAGGTAATTCAGCGCCGCGAGTCCCGCCGCACAGCAGACCGGATGGCCGCCGAAAGTGGTGATATGCCCCAGCGCGGGATTTTCCTGCAAGGTGTCCATCACCTCGTGACGCGCGACGAACGCCCCGAGGGGCATGCCCCCGCCGAAGGCCTTGGCCAGACAGACGATGTCGGGCGTGACGCCGTATTTCTGCATGGCGAACAGGCGGCCCGTGCGGCCCATGCCGGTCTGTATCTCGTCGAAAATCAGCAGCGCGCCGACTTCGTCGCAGCGTCTGCGCAGCGCATCCAGATAACCCGGACGGGGCGGACGGACGCCGGCCTCGCCCTGCACCGGCTCGGCCAGCACACAGGCCGTGCGGCGCGTAATGCGCTCCAGTTCGGAGAAATCGTTGAACTCCACGGCCTGCACGTCGGGCAGCAGGGGCCGGAACGCCCCCTTCCACTCCTCGCCCTCGGGCGCACCCATCATGCTCATCGCGCCGTGCGTCGACCCGTGGTAGGCGCGGCGCATGGAGACGATCTCCGTACGCCGGGTAAAACGTTTCGCCAGTTTCAAAGCCCCCTCGACCGCCTCGGCGCCCGAGTTGACGAAATAGACGCTTTCGAGCGGCGCGGGCAGCAGCGACACGATCTTCGCGGCGTACTCCACCTGCGGGGTCTCGACCAGCTCGCCGTAGACCATCACGTGCATATAGCGCGCGGCCTGCTCCTGCACGGCCCGCACCACGGCGGGATTCGCGTGACCGACGTTGCTCACCGACACGCCCGCCACCAGATCGTAATAGCGTTTCCCGCCGGGGGTGTAGAAAAACGAACCCTCGGCGCGCGCGACCTCCACCAACATCGGCGACGGCGAGGTCTGGGCCACGTGGGCCAGAAATTGTTTACGCAGAATATCAGCCATTTTCTCCGAATTTTCTTGCAAGTATCGCCCCGGCGTCCTTCACGCTGCCGCGCATCCAGCCGTCGAGCACTTCGGCCTGCGCGGCGGGCGGCAGCTGCCAGCCATCGACCGAACGGCGGACACGCTCCGAAAGCATGTAGATCAGGATGGCCGCCGACGCCGAGACGTTCAGGCTCTCGACCATGCCGCACATCGGGATGCGCAGGAATTCGTCGGCCGAAGCGATCACCTCGTCGGAAATCCCGGCGTGTTCCGTCCCGAAGACCAGCGCGAAAGGTCCCCGCCCGACATCGAACGTCTCGGGCGTCGCGTCCTCGCGGTGGGGCGTGGTGGCCACGATCCGGTAGCCCGCCCCCTTGAGGGCGGCGACGGCCTCGCCCGTCGAGGCGTGGCGGCGCACGTCGACCCACTGGTGCGTGCCGCGCGCAATGTCGGGATTGGGTTCGAACGGGCAGAGCGTCTCCACGGTGTGCATCTCCTGCACGCCGAACGCCTCGCAATGGCGGATCAACGCCGCGGCATTCTGCCCGTGGTACATGTTCTCGGCCAGCACCGTCATGTAGCGCGTGCGCATGGAGACCGTCTTCCGCAAAACGGCATACCGTTCCGGCGTCATAAACCCGGCGAGGCAGGCGATGCGCTCAGCGGCGTGTGCGGCATCGGGGCCGAAATCGAAGTCCGGTCCCGGGGAGTCGTTATTTGCGGTATTTTTCATCTTCATCGCGGATTTTCAGGTAGCTTTCGTAACGCGGCCAGGCGATTTCGCCCGCCTTCACGGCTTCGGTCACCGCACAGCCCGGCTCGTGGGTGTGGGTGCAGTTGTAGAAGCGGCAGGCGGGCGCAACGCGCATCATCTCGGGAAAATAGTGCCACAGCTCGGCCTCGTCGATGTCGATCAGTCCGAACCCCTTGATGCCCGGCGTGTCGATCACCGCGCCGCCTCCGGCCAGGGGGTACATCGTCGAAAATGTCGTCGTATGGCGGCCCTTGTGGTGACTTTCGGAGATTTCGCCCGTGCGGATGTCCAGCGAGGGGTCGATGGCCTGGATCAGCGTCGACTTCCCGACGCCCGAATTTCCCGAAACGAGGGTCGTGCGCCCCGCAAGCAGTTCGCGCACCTCCTCCACGCCCCGGCCCTCCCGGACCGACACCTCCAGCACCCGGTAGCCGGCCCCCTCGTAGACCGCGCGGAACTCCGCGACGGCCTCCGCGTCCTGCAGGTCGAGCTTCGACAGGAGGATCGTCACCGGGACCTTGTAGGCCTCGCAGGTCACCAGAAACCGGTCCACGAACTCCGTGGGCGTCTCGGGCGAACGCAGCGACGCCATCAGCAGCGCCTGGTCGACGTTGGCGGCGATGATATGCGACTCTTTCGAAAGGTTCGAAGCCCGGCGGATCACGTAGTTGCGCCGCGGCAAGATGTCGGCGATCACATAGTCGCCCCCCTCGTCGGCCTCGCACGCCACTTCGTCGCCCACCACCACGGGATTGGTCGAACGCACCCCTTTCAGGCGCAGTCTGCCCCGGATGCGGCAGCGCACCGTCTCACCGTCGTGCAGCACGTCGTACCAACTGCCCGTCGCCCGGACCACTGTGGCTGTAAACTTTCTATCCATCGGTCTCCGTTTTTTCCTCCTGCCGGGGAACCCGCTCGCCGACCCACTCCAGAAAAGGGAAAATGGATTCGGAAAGCCACCGGACAGGCTTGTAGCTTTTCGACTGCTCGATCGTCCGCGGCCCCACGAGGCAATAATCCTCATTCAGCGCATCGAAGGCCGAGAAGAGCACGCTCAACACGAGCAGGTACTTCAAAACCGATACGGCAATGCCCAGCAGCGTGTCGGCAACGCCCAGTCCCGCAAAGTGAAAGACCTTGCGCACCACCCTGCCGGCGATCGCCACGACGAGGATCACGACGACGAGCGCCGTGACGAAACCGCCCGCGGCGGCCACTTCGTCATCGAGCCGCAGCCATCCGCCGATCTGCGCGCCGAAACGCGCCGCGATCCAAATGCCCGCCACAATCCCCGCAAGGGAGCATATCTGCACGACGAAGCCTTGGCGCCATCCGTTCCAGACGGCCAGCGCCAGCACGAGGCAGACGATTAAATCAAGCGTGTTCAATAAGCCGTTAAATTATCACCGTAAAGATACGAATTTTAAAGAAACGGCCCAAAAAAAGCATACAACGAACGATTAGGCGCAATATATATAAATATAGGTATATCGTCCTAACGTATTACATCGCGCATATTAACACTCAACGCATTACAGATGCTGCAAATGGTTTTTACGGTAAGATTAGTCCGCCCCGCCTCGATGCGGCTCAAGTTGGATCTTTCCATGTCACACCGGTAAGCCAGCTCCTGTACAGTCAGCTTGCGTTCCTTCCTCAACTCCTTGATCCTCGTAGAGATATAAAGGATTTCATCTTGATAGTTCATTCCCATTTCAAAAATTTGGACAAAAATTTTGCTGTGCAAATTTTTATATATATATTTGCACCATGCGTATCATATATGATACCAACAAAAAAGAGGGTCGCCCGGATAACAAATTGAAAACTACATACAAACACATCTTTATTTCAACCATTTTTACTATGAAAAACAACAACTTGTTTAGGAAATTCCTGGCATTGTTCTTAACCGGAACCATGCTGGCCGGTGTCGGGTGTAAGGACTACGACGACGACATCGACGACATCAACAAAAAGATCGACGATCTAAATGCGAAAGTCGAACTGAAGGCCGATGCTTCCGCCCTTCAGACAATTTCAGACAAACTGAAGGATGTCGATTTCTCGAAATTCGTCACCGATGCCGAATTGAGCCAGGAGCTGGCAGCCTACGTCAAGGACGCCGACCTCAAAAAGAAAGTCGGAGACCTCGGGTTCCAGACCGTGACACAGGTGCAGGATCTGATCAAAGGCCTGCAAAACGAAGCGCAGGTGAAGGCCCTGATCGAGAATCAGCTCAAAGCCGCTGACCTCTGGTCCAAAATCGGCGGCGAGGTCAAGAAAGGCATCCTCGAAGAGCTGGCCAAAAACAGCGAGCTGACCACTGCCGTGAAGAATCAGGCTGTCGCAGCCGTCCTGGCCGCCATCACCAACGACCCGGCCGTGAAGGACATCAAGACCGCCATCAGCAAAATTGCCGGCGAGGAGGCCTCCGAATTCGTCAAGGAATACATGGACGTCAACAACAAAGCCTGGATCGAGAACGTGAACTCGGCAGCCGCCGAAGCGGTAAAGAACGCCGAATCCGCATTGAGCAGGCAGATCATCAGCCTCATTTCGACGCAGGGCTACCTGAAGAAGAGCGACCTGACTGCGGAACTCGGCGCCTTCAAGCAGGCCATCGCCCAACTTCAGGCCGATGTCGCTGCGCTGATCAACCGCATCCAGTCGCTGGTAAACGTTCCCGGAACCATGTATGTTGGCAGTGGCGGATCCTATACTACGATGGATTTCTACAAGGTCGGAGCCACCCCCATCGGCAACGGAATGGTCACGCTGACCTACCGCGTCACGCCTGCCTCGCTGGCCAAAGACCTCGTAGATGCTTATGCTAACGGAAAAGCGACGTTCGCTATTGTCTCCGAGCAGATAAAAACCCGTGCCGCAACGGCAACTCCCGCAGCCGCCATCACCGACGTTCGGTTTATCGAAGAGGGTAAGTTCGCCGTAACCGCCACCATGTCGGCGGAAGAGCTTGGTGAGCTTTATGAGAAAGAGGATAAATGGATCACGCTGGCCCTTTCGATCGAGAACACCGTGAATCCCGGAACCGGCGCCGAGGACGAAACCGCCTCGGAGGTAACGAACAACGTGCTGTCGAACTTCGCCAGCATCATGCCCGACGAGGCCCAAGAGATCGAACTCGGCGTTTACACCAAGGACGAGGAGCCGGTCGCCTACGACTACGCCACCATCGAAATGCCGTTCAACAAGCAGGCCGTCAGCAAGAAGACGCTGCTGGAGAATACGCAGCTGCTGGCTTCGCTCGACGGAGGCAAGACCCTGATGACGCTGGACAACGTCAACAAACTGCTTGGCTCGAAAATCACCATCGGCGCTTACACCGTAACGCCCAAATACTACGCCGACGCCAGCCAGTCGGCCGAGATTACGGACAAAACCGAGATCGGCAAATTCATCCTGCGCGTCGACAACTCGAAACTCGTTTACGACACGAAACTCGCTACGGTGGACTTCCGTGCAGCAGGCGTTTCCGGCGACGTAGGCAAGAACGTCGTATGCGCACACAAAATCGTGATCAACGTCGACGGGAAAGCCACGACGGCAACGATCGAGGCGCCGCAGACCTACATCATCACCAACCAGGCCGGCGCGACCTTCACCTTCAAGGAGACTCCCAAACCGCTGGCATGGAGCTATGCGTTCGTCAAGAACGGCATCGCCGGACAGACCGCCACTCCGGAAATCTCCGATAACATCTTCGGCGAAATCGCTTTGGTGAACGACATCGACCTGCCGAAGGAGGTCACCATCGAGGATATTATCACGCTGGGCAACCTCGACACGGACCGTTCGACGGTCAAGGTCGCCGGCAAGGAGGTCGACAACGATCTCGGCATCCGATTCACCGCATTCGCCAGCCAGATCGCCATGGGCGTGAAAGCCTCCGTTCAGGCAGATGCATACGAGTGGGGCAAGGCCTATGACATCGAGTATGTCTATGTATACCAGAACGTCGACTACAAACTGAAGGGCCAGATCGCCTTCGGAGCCGCCCCGGCGCCCGTCAACTACATCGTCGACAACGCCATCGGCTACGAGACGAAGAGCGTCAGCAAGACGTGGAAGGACGTTTACACAGCCAACAAGGCCGGATTCGCCAGCGAAGCGGAGTTCGCCGAGGCTATCTTCGCAGCTACGACCGATCCCGCAACGCCCGCAGGCGTAACGAAACTCTTCAACAAAGCAAATGAGAAGGGCACGGTGATCGAGAACACCAACGGCACGGCAATGACCGTCACCGCATCGACCCTGAAGGGCGTGCTGAATGCCAAGGACATCACCGCGACGGGCGACAAGTTCGAGCAGAAAGCCGAATGGACGACCTGGTACGGCCAGAAGATTTCCGTAACGTTCAACTACAATGTCACGATCCCCGACTTCGACTTGAGGTACAATGTCGGACACGTAACCGACATCGCAGGCGTGATGACGACCGTAGTCGAAGGTCTGGTCAACGGGACGACCAACCTCTGGGAGTGGCCCAACATCACACTGCCGACCTACTTCAACGAGGTGGACGCCGAGAAGTACGACTTTACGTTCGAAGTGACCTCCAAAGACGACAAACCGAACAAGGGCGACAAATACGCCGTCGTCAAGGGCGACAAACTCGACTGGAGCGCAGCAAACCGCAACTATGTCGACATCAAGGCTGTCGTTAAGATCAAGGACACGAACATCCAGGTAGCTTCCCTGCCGCTGCGCGTGGAGATCCAGACCCCGATCAAGACGCTGGCACAGACCAAGGCTATCGAGGTCGCTTACAAGACCAACGAGGCGACTACGGCCAATATGTTCGAGAACCTCCAGTTGATCGACGCCGACGGTAAGTCGTGGATCGAATACAACAAAGACACGAAGGCCTGGGAAGCCGTTACGGTAGGCGACGGCAAGACGGCCTACGACGTATTCCAGGCAAAACCCGAAGCAGCGAAAAATACCGCCGGTATCGTATTCAAGATGAAATCGGCCGAGTATGCCGATACCCCTGCCAGCGACAAGGATGCTTCCGCATATATCAAAATCACAGACAATACGCTGACCTACGAGAACAACAGCGCCACGCTGCTGAAGGACATCATCATCAAGGTAACGCCGAGCTTCACCTACCAGTACGGCGAGATCACGGGCGAGGAGATGACGATTACCATCAAACGCTAAAGTTCACACGCTTCGCGGTCCGGCACGGCAACCGGCTGTGCCGGCTCCGCAAAAGCGATCCTTGGCAGGGGATGACCCCCAAGGAGTTGTTTTTTAGTTAACAAGTTTCACACCCATCCCCTGCTTTTTGGCGGACCGAAGAGGCGCGGTCCGCCATTTTTTCGTACCTGCCGCCCCGATGCCCGCCGGGCGTAAAACCGGACCCCGTTCCGGCTTTGCGCCCGGCGGGCATTTCCCCTTCGGAACACAAACGACGCAACGGCAAAGACAGATAAGTTTGATTTTCAGCCCGGCTTGTATTATCTTTGCCAAAGATAAACCCCCGCACGGATAGGCGGCGCCACGGCAAACCCCAAGCAACGCTTGGTTCTGCACCCGGCTTGCACTATCTTTGCATCATACAGCATTTAACCAGCTCTGCCATGAAAAGATACCTAACGATTCTCCTGCTGCTGAACGTCGTCGCAATGACGGCCAGCGCCCGCGAGGTCTTCCCGATCAACGAAGGGTGGCGCTTTTTCTTCAAGTCGGAGAAAACCTCCGACAACGCCCGCCACGTAACCCTGCCCCACAGCTGGAACACCGATCCGCTGGCCCAGGGCTACTGGCTCGAAACCACGGGCAGCTACCAGAACGGCATGTATATCCCCGTCGAATGGGCTTCGAAACGCCTTTTCGTGAAATTCTACGGCGTACAGTCGGTCGCCGACCTCTTCGTCAACGGCTATCACGTCGGCACGCACCGCGGCGGCGCCACGGCCTTCACGTTCGAAATCACCGACAAAATCCGTTTCGGAAGCGACAACTCGATGCTCGTGGTGGTCAGCAACAGCAGCCGCGACGACGTGCTGCCCACCTCGACCGACATGAACCTCTACGGCGGCATCTACCGCGAGGCGGAACTGATCCTCACCGAGCGCACGGCCATTTCGCCGCTCTACCTCGGGTCGGACGGCGTGCTCGTACACCCGCAGACGGTCGGTCCCGAAAAGATCGAGGGCGAGATCGAGGTGCACATCACCTCGAAAGGCGACAACAGCTGCACGCTGAACGTCGACATCACCAGTCCGCGGGGAGAGCGGGTCTTCTCGAAACGCCAGAAGGCGCGCCTCGACGGCAAACCCGTCTCCGTGGCCTTCTCGGTGGACAATCCGACGCTGTGGAGCCTGCGCGACCCGGCGCTCTACACCGTGACGGCCTCCATCGGCGAGGACAGCATCACCGACCGCGTCACCGTCCGCACGGGCTTCCGCTCGATCGGCGCCAGCACGGCCGAAGGGCTGACGATCAACGGAGAACGCACACCCGTCCGCGGCGTCACGCTCTACCACGACAACGCCCTTTCGGGCGGCACGCTGACTCCGGAGGATTACGACGCCGACCTGCGGATCATCCGCACGATGGGAGCCAACGCCCTGCGCTCGGCGGTAATGCCGCACGCGCAGTACCTCTACGACCGTTGCGACGAACAGGGAATGCTCGTCTGGATCGACGCTCCGCTGCACCGCTCGTCGTTCCTGGGCGACGTCTCCTATTTCGCCACGCCCGCCTTCGAACAGAACGGACTGGACCAGTTGCAGGAGATCGTAGCCCAGAACATCAACCACCCGTCGGTGGTGATGTGGGGTATCTTCTCGCGTCTCTGGATGCGCGGCGACGACGTGACGCCCTACATCCGGCGGCTGAACGAGACGGCCCGCACGATGGACCCCTCGCGCCCGACGGTCGCTTGCAGCGACCAGAACGGCGACATCAATTTCATCACCGACCTGATCGTCTGGCAGCAGGACGTCGGCTGGCGGCGCGGCTCGACCGACGACGTGATCGTATGGCGCGACCAGTTGCAAAAAAACTGGTCCCACCTGCGTTCGGGCGTCTGCTACGGCGGCAGCGGATTCCTCGGACACAAGAGCTACACGGCGCAGTCCGAGCCTCGTTCGAACTGGATGCCCGAGGAGAAGCAGACGCGTTTCCACGAGGAGTATGCCAAAAACCTGCAAAACGACTCGCTGTTCTGGGGCGCGTGGATCGACAACATGTTCGACTACGGCTCCTCGCGCCGTCCCTACGGGATCAACGGCGCAGGCCTCGTGACGCTCAACCGCCGCGAGAAAAAGGACGCCTACTATCTGTACAAGGCGATGTGGAACGGCGCAGAGCCGACGCTGCATATCGTCGACAAACGGCGGCGTCTGCGCGATTATGAGAAGCAGGCGTTCCGCGTCTACTCGTCGGCCGGGACGCCGACGCTCATCGTCGGCCGGGACACGCTGGCGATGAGCGAATACGCCCCCTTCCAGTACCGGTCCGATTCGGTGGCCATACACGGGATGATTGAGGTGAAAGCGGCGGCGGGGGATCTGCGCGACAGCGTGACTATCCTTGTCGGCAACGTCCTAAAACCGAAACAGACGCAGGTCCTTCGGCGAACAGCAGGTCCGCAAACGACAAATTAGGGACGAAAGGCATCCTTTCGGAGAAGACCTGGAAATAAGGCTCGGCGATCAGCGCCGGGCCTTCTTTGCGTTTGGGGCGCAGGTCGAGGTCTCCGGGGGCCGCCTCGACATACGTCCGGGAGAGTTCGGGCATCGGCACTCCGGCCAGCGAACACAACACCTCCAGCAGACCCAGATTGTAATCGGCGAGGAACTCCCACTCCCGGCGGTAGAAAGGCTCGAACCGCCCGGCGTAGAAATCGAAATAGGGCGACGAGCGGTAGGAGGCCACCAGCGCGCCCCAATGCTGGTGCTGCCAGCGTTTGGAATAGTCGAGACGCACGTCGCGCACGGGCTGCCGGGGACGATTGGCGTTGCGGACATGCACGGTCAGCTCCATCACGCCGTCCGAAGCCAGTATCCGCGCACGGTTGCGTTCGGAACGCTTCACGAAGTGCTCGCCGAGGTCCACGACGCAGCCGCCGCGCAGGAGGTGCGTGAAATACTCCACCGAAGGAAGGTATGCAAGAGGCAGTATAGTAGACATAAGTAAAAATTCAAAATTAAAAATCACCTGAAACGAAGCGGTCGAATCGGGTGAACCCCGCCTCTCGGGCGGGCGGCAGCGCGCAGGGCTTTGCTATGGAGCGACGCGCAATAGCAGACCTCCGCAGGACGGAGCTGCGGCCTGCCGACGCAAAACACCGTTTTTATGCGTGTGAACGCAGAACAGGAGCGGAAGCAGAACGAAACTTCCTGCCGCCTCTTAAAACCGGCGGCTTACGCCGGCGCCTTTTAGGCGGGCGTCCAGTCCCCGTTCTTTTTGATCAGCTCCACCAGCCGGTCGAGGGCCTCCTCCTGCGGAATGTTGCGCTCGACGACCGTCCGGCCCTTGTAGAGGGTGATGCGGCCCGGTCCGGCGCCCACGTAGCCGTAGTCGGCGTCGGCCATCTCGCCGGGACCGTTGACGATGCAGCCCATCACGCCGATGCGGAGGTTTTTCAGGTGCGACGTGCGGGCCTTGATGTCGGCGAGGGCCTTCTCGATGTCGTAGAGCGTGCGCCCGCACGAAGGGCAGGCGATGTATTCGGTGTGTGAAAAACGCACGCGCGCAGCTTGCAGGATCATCAGCTCGATGTCGCGGATTTCGCTTTCGGCAAATCCCGGAGCGTCGATCCAGATGCCGTCGGCCAGGCCGTCGAGCAGCAGCGGCCCCAGGTCGGCGGCGGCCTTCACGGCGAGCATCTCCAGCGAACGCTCTTCGTAGCGGCGTTTCACGACCACCGGTTCGTCGGGGATGTCGAGATTCAGGATCGCGGCGCGCAACTCGGCCGTCGGGTTGCCCGAAAGGGCTTCGAGCACCCGGAAACCCTCCAGCGGCTCGGTGTGCACGACGGGAACCGTCACCTTCGAACGGCGGCGGTATTCGGTCGGGAAGTAACGCTCGGGATGGAGCACCTCGAACTCGCCGGGACGGTCGGCAAAGTGTTCGACCAACAGCTGCGCCACGGGGATTTCATTTTCGGGAGCCTCGGTCAGCGAGACGCGGATCGTGTCGCCGATGCCGTCGGCCATCAGCGCCCCGATGCCCACGGCGCTCTTCACGCGCCCCTCGATGCCGTTCCCGGCCTCGGTGACGCCCAGATGGATCGGATAGTGCATATCTTCGGCATCCATCGCCTCGACCAGCAGACGGTAGGCGGCGACCATGACGCGCGTGTTCGACGACTTCATCGAGACGACCACCTGGTCGAACGCCTCGCGGCGGCAGACGTGCAGAAACTCCATGGCTGCGGCCACCATCCCTTCGGGCGTGTCGCCCCACTCGTCGAAGACGCGCTTCGCGAGCGACCCGTGGTTGACGCCGACGCGCAGGGCGACGCCCCACTCGCGGCACTGCGCGATCAGCGCCTGAAGATCACCGCGGTCGAGGCGGTAATTTCCCGGATTGACACGCACCTTGTCCACATACCTGGCGGCGATGGCCGCGACCTCGGGCACGAAGTGGATGTCGGCCACAACGGCTGTCCGGAAACCGTCGGCACGCAGCTGCCGGACGATGTTTTCCAGATTTTCACCTTCGCGCCGTCCTTGCGCCGTAAGGCGCACGATCTTTCCCCCGGCGCGGTCGATCCGCTCGATCTGGGCCACGCTCGCGGCGGTGTCGTTGGTGTCGGTATTGGTCATCGACTGGCAGGCGACGGGATGCCCGCCGCCGATCGTCGTCCGCCCGATGCGCACTTCGCACGTTGTCCGGCGCATGAATTTCGAAAGATTCATCGGTTTATCAATTAGGTAATTACGCACTTTCTCACATCACTTTCCGCTGTCGGGCGGCGTTATCGCCGCCTTCGGCGACGTTTACAAATCCGACCCCACCCCAGCCCTCCCCCAGGGAGGGAGATGGCGTACGCATCGGACAGCAGTACAACGTACTGCCTCCCACTACCGAGAGCCGTTATCACCCCGCAACAGATTCAGAAAGCAGCGGCAAAATGAACGCTCTCGACAGCCGGTACAGTGTACAAAGATAGCAACGATTTGGCGAACGGCGAAATAATCGTTATATTTCGGGACATCTCTAAAATGCGAACGCCATGAAAGAGAAACTACTGCTGGCAGCCGCCGCGCTGCTCGGATTTGCAACGGCATGCAACAACGAGGAAGATCAACCGAAGGTGGTATCTATGTACGGGGTCCCGTACAACAACTACAAGATCAAGGGCAAGGTGACCGACAAGGCCGGACGGCCGATCAAGGGCATCGAGGTCCGGAGCAACGCCTACCTGCCGACACCGGAGGCGACGACCGCAGCCGACGGAACCTATGATCTTTCGGGCAAGGGAGTCGGCAACACGGCAAGAGTCACCTTCACCGACACCGACGGCCCGGCCAACGGCGGCGACTTCGCCGCAAAGACCGTCGACATCGAATTCACCGAGGCCGAACGCACGGCCAAAGGAGACGGCGACTGGGATCAAGGGGCATTCGCCAAATCGGGCGTCGACATCGCCCTCGAGGAGAAGGAGTAGCCCCTGCTCCCGACCAGCACGTCTCCCGGGACGGAAAAACGCACCCCGCCAATGCCCAAACAAGTTTGGCATTGCGCCCGGCTTTCACTATATTTACAGAACATAGGATGCGTCTCGGCAATGCCCAAACAAGTTTGGCATTGCGCTCTACTTTCACTATATTTGCCGGGTGGATACACTCGATAACGACATCAAATTCGTAGCGGGCGTCGGCGAGGCCCGGGCAAAACTCCTCGAACGGGAGCTGGGCATCCGCACGCTGGGCGACATGCTCAGCCACTATCCGTTCCGCTATATCGACCGCACACGCATCTACCGCATCTCGGAGATCACCGAGGCCGCAGGCCTGTCCTACGTCCAGTTCCGCGCCCGCATAACGGGCGTCGCCTATGCCGGAACAGGGCGCAAACGCCGCTTCACGGCCTTCGCGCAGGACCCCACGGGACAGGCCGAGCTGGTGTGGTTTCAGGGCGTCAAGTGGATCGAGAAACGGATCGAGGTCGGACGCGAATACCTCGTCTTCGGCCGCCCGTCGTTCTACCGCGGCGAACTGTCGGTCGCCCATCCCGAGCTGGAAACCATGGAGCAGGCCCTCTCGCGCAAGGCCGAAAGCGGCATGCAGGGCATCTATCCCTCGACCGAGAAGCTGGGCAATGTGCTGGGTGCGAAGGGCATGTACCAGATCATCTGCAACGCCTGGACGCTCGTGAAGGACCGCATCGCGGACCCGCTTCCCGAGGCCGTGCGCACCCGGTACGGACTGATCGGCCTGCGCGACGCCATCTACAATATCCACTTCCCGCAATCGCAGGAGGCCCTGCGGCAGGCGCAGTACCGGCTGAAGTTCGACGAACTGCTGGGCGTGCAGCTCAACATCCAGCAACGGCGCACCGAACGCCTCGCGAAAAGCAACGGCTTCCTCTTCACCCGGGTCGGGGGCGTGTTCAACACCTTCTACACCGAAAAACTCCCCTTCCCGCTCACCGGGGCGCAGAAACGGGTCATCAGGGAGATCCGCCGGGACACCGTGACGGGATTCCAGATGAACCGCCTGCTTCAGGGCGACGTGGGCAGCGGCAAGACCCTCGTGGCGCTGATGTCGATGCTGCTCGCGGTGGACAACGGCTTCCAGGCCTGCATGATGGCCCCGACGGAAATCCTCGCCCGCCAGCACTACGCCACCGTCTGCAAGATGCTCGACGGAATGGACGTGAAGGTAGCCGTGCTGACCGGCGCCTCGAAGGCCAGGGAACGCCGGGCTTCGCTCGAAGGCATCGCCTCGGGCGAAGTGGACATACTCATCGGCACGCACGCGCTGATCGAGGACCGCGTGCAGTTCTCGAACCTGGGCTTCGTCGTGATCGACGAACAGCACCGCTTCGGCGTCGAGCAGCGCGCGCGGCTCTGGACCAAGAACCTCCAGCCGCCCCATATCCTCGTGATGACCGCCACACCGATCCCCCGCACGCTGGCGATGACCCTCTACGGCGATCTCGACGTGTCGGTGATCGACGAACTGCCTCCGGGACGGCGGCCCATCAAGACATTCCACTACACCGACGCCGCACGGCTCAAATTGTTCGGCTTCATGCGGCAGGAGATCGCCAAAGGGCGGCAGGTCTACGTCGTCTATCCGCTCATCAAGGAGTCGGAGGCGATGGACTACAAGGACCTCACCGACGGCTACGAAGCCATCTCGCGCGACTTCCCGCTGCCGCAGTACGTCACGGCGATCTGCCACGGCAAGATGAAGCCCGCCGACAAGGAGGAGTCGATGCGCCAGTTCAAACAGGGCGAAGCCCACATTCTCGTGGCCACGTCGGTGATCGAGGTGGGCGTCGACGTGCCCAACGCGACGGTCATGGTCATCGAGTCGGCCGAGCGTTTCGGGCTTTCGCAGCTCCACCAGCTGCGCGGGCGCGTGGGCCGCGGCGGCGAACAGTCCTACTGCATCCTGATGTCGGGCGAAAAACTCTCGCGCGAGTCGCGGGCGCGGCTCGAAGCGATGTGCGAGACCAACGACGGGTTCCGCCTGGCGGAACTTGACCTCAAGCTGCGGGGCGCGGGGGACATCAACGGCACGTTGCAGAGCGGCATGGCATTTGATCTGAAGATCGCCAGCCCCACGGCCGACGTGCAGATACTCACCGTCTCGCGCGAGGCGGCCGCAGAAATACTCGCCGCGGACCCGGCGTTGGCGCACCCGCAGAACCGGGGTCTCGAAGCTCTGCGGCGACGCTACTCGGGCCGCGAAGAGATTGATTTTTCACGCATTTCGTAATATTCCGTCCCGAAAAAACGTTAACCCATTAAAACCCTGTCCGATGAAACGGTTTCTATTCACCATATTCCTGCTCGGCGTCCTCTCGCCCCTCGCCGCGCAGCTCTACCATCCGGGCGAACAGCTCTTCTACCGCGTGAGCTACAAGGCCAAGATGTTCCCCAATACGGAGGTCGGGACCGTGGAGGTCAAGACCTCGGAAGATACGGCCGACGGCAAGTCCTACTACAAGGTCGAAGGCGCAGGGCGCACGCTGCCCACCTACCGCTGGTTCTTCAACCTGGAGGATGTCTACACCGTGTGGATCGACACCGCGTCGCTGCGCCCCGTGCGCTTCGAGAGCGACATCCGCGAAGGCGACTACACCTTCCAGAGTTACTACACCTACCTCTGGCCCGACTCGACCATCCACACCCGCTGGCGGAGCCGCAAAAACCCTTTCAGCGAGAAGCAGATGGCCCTGACGGCCGAGAGCATGGACCCCATCGCGCTCTTCTTCAACCTGCGGTCGGCCCAAGCGGAGAATTTCCGCGTCGGTGAGCCGGCGACGCTTCAAATGGTCCTGCAAGACACCATCCGCCACCTGCACTACCGCTACCTGGGGCGCGAAAACAAGAAGATCCGCAACATGGGGCGTTTCCGCACGCTCAAGTTCGAGTGCCAGTTAGGGACGACCGAAGGCTACTCGTTCACCGACGGCACGATCTTCACGATCTGGATTTCGGACGACGACAACAAAATCCCCCTCTACATCGAATCGCCGGTCAAAATCGGCAGCATCAACGCCTACATTTCGGGCTACAAGGGACTTAAATACCCGGTGTCGAGCCTGATGAAATAGACGCCGGATTTTCATCGGGCACCAACACGGGAAATTTCCCCTATCTTTGCGGAGAAAAACGTCACTGTTCCATGCAACGCTCCGCAACCTCCTGTTTCGCAAAACATATTGCCGCGTTTCTCGTGCGGCCTTTCGGCGAGTACCCGGCATTTCTGGTCCTCACGGCACTCCTGCCGCTGGTCCCGGACATCATTCGTTTCTTCCTGAACGAAATGTCGTTCGTGCCCGGAAGAAACCTGTTCTACGGAACCCTGCTGTCCCTCTTCCGGGCCTGGCTGCTGGTACTGCCGCTATGCCTGCGACAGCACGACAGGGGGGGGGAGATTCTCGCAGTCCGGATCGCCGAAGCGATCTATCGCGTGTTTGTCCTGTCGTGCCTCGGCCTCCTCTCGCTGGCTGAAAGTTTTCTGCTGATCCGTTTCGGAACGCCCTTTTCGTTCTCCGTCATCCAGCTTCTCTGGGAAACGGACGGACGCGAAAGCCTCGAATTTCTGAAAACCTACTGTACGACTCCGGCATTCCTGCTTCCGGCCGCCGCATGCGTCCTGCTGACCGCAGGGTATCTGCTGGCGGAACACCGGAAGATTCGGTTCGAACTGCACAGCCGCAAGGTACGCATATCGCTCCTATTCCTGCTGGCCGGCAGCGGCGCCTTCTATGTCAGCCGGCTGCACTTTCAGTATGCGCTCACCCGGACCGGCGATTTTCCGGGAGAGATGATGCGCCAAACCGCAACCCTCACCCCCTTCGAACGGCTTCACACATCGCTCTTCTGGTTTCGGCATGAGTTCTCCGCCGAAAACGCAGAGCAACTGCTCCGCACGCTCGAATCGGTCGAAATAGAGAGTTGCTCTTTCCGCTCGCCCTGCATCGTCATCATTATCGGAGAGTCGTTCAGCAAGCACCATTCGAGCCTTTACGGTTATCCGCTGCCGACCAACCCCCGGCTCGAAGAGCGGCTTCGGCGGGGCGAACTCTTCGTTTTCCGGGATGTCGTTTCCCCGGCGAATCTGACCACGTCCGTGCTGTCAAACCTCTTTTCGCCTGCAAGCCTCGGCTCCGGACAGTCCTGGAAAGACAGCCCCCTTTTCCCGGCCCTCTTCAAAAAAGCCGGATACACCACCTGTCACCTGGACAACCAGGCCGCCGGAAACGACTATGATTACCACGATCTCGGACTGAAAGCGCTTTTCAATGCCCGCAGCACACCGCTCCTGTTCACGGTCCACAATGAGAACCGCCATCCCTACGACCTGGAATTGCTCGACGACTACGACCGGCTCACCTCCCGTGACGACACCCCCGAACTGGTCGTCTTCCACCTAATGGGACAGCACGTCAGCTATTCCGACCGCTACCCCAAGGAGGAGGCGTATTTCACGCCCGGGGATATTCGCCGCGAGGATTTGACGCAGCAGGAACGCCAGGTCGTCGCGGACTACGACAACGCTACCCGCTACAACGACCAGGTCGTCGATGCGATCCTGGCACGTTTTACCGACCGCGACGCCATCGCTGTTTACCTCTCCGACCACGGCGAAGAGGTCTACGACTACCGCGATTTCTTCTGCCGCTCGCACGACCTGCCGCTCACCCCCGAGGTCTGCAAATACCAGTTCGAAATCCCGTTTATGATCTGGATGTCCGACACCTACCGCCGCAACCGCCCCGATGTAGCGGCACAGGTCGCCGGGGCGCTCGACCGGCCGTTCTCGGCGGACGACCTTTCCCATCTATTGCTGGACCTGGCGGGTATCCGATGCCGATGGTACGACCCGGCGCGCAGCCTGATCGGCGAGCGTTTCGACACCACCCGCCCCCGACCGCTGCTGATGGGGTTCGAACCCGCCGGAAACTACGAGACCATCATCGGACGAGACCGAAAACAATAAGGTTATGTCATTATCCCGCATTGGATTTTCATATTTTTTCCTATCTTTGCCAAAGATAACCACCTGCCTGGATAGGCGCTCCCGGCATAGCAAATAAATTTGCGTTGCACCCCGGTTCGTACTATCTTTGTAATAAAAACGGATCACTATGGAAAACAAACAGGGATACGATCCTTCGGAATTCGAAGACGACGACTACACCACCCCGCAGCCCGATGCGGGCAAATCCATCCGCGGCTACCGCATCGTCATCATCATCCTCTCGGTGATCCTGGCTGCGCTTTCGATGCTCTACTTCAGCATCCACCGCCAGCAGATGCTCGACAACGAGCTGTTGCAGGCCGACCGCGACTCGATCCAGAACGACCTGGGGCGGCTGATGACCGACTACGACGGGCTGCGCATCTCGAACGACTCGATTTCGGCCGGGCTGACCCTCGAACGCGAACGCGCCGACTCGCTGATGACGCGCCTCAAGAAGGAGCGTTCGTGGAACCTCGCGAAGATCAAACAGTATGAAAAGGAGGTCGGCACGCTGCGCACGATTATGAAAGGTTACGTGAAGCAGATCGACTCGCTCAATACGCTCAACAAAAAGCTCATCAAGGAGAACGTCGGCTTCCGCAAGGAGATTTCGTCGGCCAAGCTGCGCGCCGACATGGCCGAAGAGAAGGCCGCCGAACTGGACAACAAGGTCAAGGTGGGTTCGGTGCTCCGCGCCCGCGACATCCGCCTCTCGGCGCTCAACGACCGCAGCAAGCCCGTTTCGCGGGTCAAGAACGCCGCACGCCTGCGCGTCGACTTCGTGCTCGCGGCCAACGAGCTGGCCACCCCGGGCAACAAGGCCGTCTACGTGCGCATCACCTCGCCCGACGGCTACGTGCTGACCACCGAGGCCATGCCGACCTTCGAATTCGAGGGCGAACGGTTGAGCTACTCGGCCATGCGCGAGGTCGACTACCAGAACCAGGACCTCGAAGTGGGCATCTACTACAACTCGACGGGATTCGCCGCCGGAACCTACCAGATACAGCTCTACTGCGAAGGCCGCCTGATCGGCCAGACGCAGGTGGTGATGAAATAACGTCGGCGCACCTCCGTTCATAAGCCGGGCGACAGTCGTGTCGTCCGGCTTTTTCGCTTCAGAGCCGCCCGCCGGACCATCCCGGACCGCCGGAGCGGAGAACTTCCGGACCGGACCGCATTGCGACGTTGCGGCGCCGCAACGTCACAACCGTCACAACC
>ERZ773130.1394-NODE-1394-length-22997-cov-20.895955_pt1 | contig 22997 bp, 18 predicted proteins | sample MGYA00511919_ERZ773130 | MGnify/ENA primary metagenome ERZ773130 (study PRJEB29015, sample SAMEA2737851) | human gut metagenome | biome: human gut; feature: human-associated habitat; material: faeces | place: China | collected 2012 ...
TGTATTTCATAAAAATACCCCCAATACTGGTGTCCAGTATTAGGGGTACATATCAAAACGGCTTTTCTGAGGGGGCAATTTTTTCCCGGGTATGATACAGTACAAACAGAAGAGGTCTCGCGCCGGTGCAGAAAGCCTGTCGCTGTGCACAAAGCGTGTCAACGGGCAACTGCGGATTCTATTCATAAGGATAGCATAAGATGGAGCGGACTGCAAGTGCAGAGAATAGCAAAACCAGAGCCCCTTAAAAAGCAGAGGGGACCAACAGAAAGGAGCACCCCCATGAAAGAGATGAACCGACGCGCATTCCTCACCCTCTCCGGCGCAGCCGTTGTGGCGCTCTCGCTGGCAGGCTGCGGCGGCGGGCCCTCCGTGCCTCCCGCACCTCCGGCCTCTGAGAGCAAAGAGATGGCCCTGTTCAAAGCCATCAACGAGGTCTGGTATGAAGTCAACAAACAAGTAGCCCCCAATCCCAACCTTGATATCTGCAAGTCTGTGGTCTACTGTCAGGAGGCTGCCGACCTCGCAAAGTTTACAGCCAGCCCCTTTGAAATCTATGAACCTGAAGATGACGAGGAGGATTACCGTAGATGGAACCTGCCTAATGATGTATTCTACGACTACAAAGACCGTGAGTCTGAAATGATAGCGGAAATCGATAAAAAATATGGAAGCGGAAGCTATCGGGGGACTGGGGGAGTTTCTAACAGCACCCATGACGGTATGCAATTAACGAAACTGTATCCTCATAGTCAGAGCGAGGTCAGGGAGTTTGTGCGGTATCTGGCCGGGCCTGGACTGGTGAGTCCGCATCCCGAGCAGTGGATGATCGGGCTCTACTGCCCCACCATTAAGGGCAAGACCTATGCGGTGGCAGTAATGGTAAACTATTCAAAGCACTGAACCGGGGCAGGGATGCACGGACTTCCCGCAAGTCCCGAACCGTAATCTATCATATACTGTATTGAAAGGAGCACCCCATGAAAGAACTGAACAGACGCGAATTCCTCACCCTCTCCGGCGCAGCCGTTGTGGCGCTCTCACTGGCAGGCTGCGGCGGGCCCTCCGCACCTCCCGCACCTCCCGCAGTGCCCACCGGCAAGGAAGCTGAGCTGGTGGCAGCCATCAACAAGGTCTGGAAGAAAAAGTTTGATGCAGGTCTGGTTGACCATGAGCAGCTGACCCTCAATCAGGATGCGCAGAAAGGCATAAAAATCCAAGGAGGACTCTTCGAGAATGCACAGAAAACGGTGTATAAGGTGACAGAGAAAGACGGGGAGGTTATGGCTGGCGTTGCAGGGTGGGAGGTCTCCATGGAGCAAAAGTATGGAGCAGACTGTCTTGCAGGTGTTGCCGGTATCTCCCCAGCGTCTGACAACGAGGATGAGCTTGTGATATCCTTGGACTTTGAGTACTCCTGCGAGGATGCGGACGTACAGAAGTTTGTAGAAAAACTGCTGACCGTTAATTCTAACGACCGGAAGGCAGAGTTCATCAGCATCTACTGCCCGGTGGTTCAGGGCAAGACCTACATGATCGCTGCCGTGTTCCGGAATACAAAGGCATAAGATAACCAGACTTCCCCCTTTTGCCCCGGGCACGGCCCCCCTGTGCCCGGGGCTTTATCGGTAGAAAGGAGCATTCCCATGAAACGATACGACCGACGGACGTTCCTCAAGCTCTCCGGCGCATCGGCGGTGATGCTGGCGCTGGCAGGCTGTGACGATAGCTGCGCCTCCGGCTCTACAAGTTCCGGCTCTGCCACAGAAACGCCTCCCTCGCCGCCGATCCCTGTGATCCGGGACGGGCAGAAGATCCTGACCATTTTCAACGCAGAGCTGGCCCGGCGAAAGGTGGAGAACATCAAGTTCGAGTACAGCAAGGGTCTGGAGCACGCCATTCAGGCAGATGTGCAGATGTTTGTGGATAACGGCAGCCCGGAGTTCCCGTCGGACGAAGGGCTCAGGCTGCGGATGGAGGGCGACTATTCCGCAAAGATGTGGGAAGGTCTGAACGAAGCCGGTTACAGTGCCGGCTCCACGGCTATCTTCGGTATGCTCAATCAGTACCGGGTAGGCGTGGATTTTGACCACGAAGGAAAGCACCTTTACAGCATGGATCGTCTCTATCCCGCTACCGAGGCCCAGTTCCAGCAGTTGGTGGATGAACTGATCAAGGACTACGGCGGTGTGCCGGGGCTTCATGAGGACGACCCGGTGGTGAATAAGGTAGGCATCACCGTGGTGGATATCAACGACAAGACCTATTGGGCCGCCTACATCATCGACAAGTGGCAAGGCATAGGAGACGGCTGAACCATACCATAGAAAAGGAGCCCGCCATGAAATACCAACACCTTGTAAGCCTTGCTTTGGCTGCCGCGCTGCTGACCGGCTGCGGCGGCACCCAGAGCAGCCCCAGCGCCGCTGCCGACCAAAGCTCCGACAGCAGCCGAAGCACCCCCGGCGCGGTGACGCAGGCCGCCCAGACAGACCGCATCACCGACCAGTACACGCTGGAAAAGAACGTTTCGGGCGTGTGGGGGGAGGAAGCGGTGCAGTACATTTCCGTCCATGTGCCGCAGCTGGAATGCGACAGCCCGGATGCCGTAAGCCTGAACAAGGATCTTGCCGCCATCTATGCGGCAGATTTCCGGGAGTATGAGACCTACGAAGAAGCCGAACTGCCGGACGGCGAGGTTCCGCAGATCGGTGTGAACTGGGATGACTGGTGGTACGGCGACTGCGTCAGTCTGGTGGTGCGCAGCCGCTACGGCGGCACCGCCCCGTGGCGTTACAGCGGCTGGTGCTTCGATTTTGCCACCGGCCAGCAGATCACCGTGGCTGAAATGCTGCAGCGCATGGGTCTGGACCCGGATACCGTGCAGGAGCAGGTGCAGCGGCTGGCCATGCAGGCCTTTGACCGGGAGATGGCGCAGGGCGCGTATTACGAGGGCCTGCGTCTCGGCGGAGAGCTTTCGCAAATGCGGATGGATACGCTGGAATACAATGAACTGGAAAACCTGTGCCTGCTTTTGCCACAGCAGGATCAGCTGGTACTCCGTGGAAAGTACAGCTGTGAAGAAGGCTGGCAGCAGCTGGATATGGAACTCTCGCCGCCCTCTGCCGACACCCCGGTGCTGACCGATACCTACGATGGTGTGCAGGTGCAGCTGGAGGGAACGCAGGCAACCATCACCCTCCGCCCCGCGCCCAAGACCGATCAGTGGGGCACAGACCTCAACGTCTGGGTGGAGCAGGAGCACAGCTACCCCATCCTTGGCGCTTACAATGAATATGTGGACGTGTGCATCGGGGAGCAGGAGGACGGCTTCTTCCGCCCGGTGGTCTATCTGCTGACCAAAGACGGCGTGGTGGAGTATGTGGACGTGCTGCGCTGCCTGCTGTACGGGGATGCCATGGTCTGCCAGGACCCCATCTACATTGCCAACAACGGCGTGGCGCTGGAACTCTGCGGCAGCGAGGTGAACCTGCGCCGGGCGGATGGCTCTGTGCTGGAACTGGCTCCCCTGTCGGCAGAGTGGAGCGCGCAGGAAATCCCCTATTCCGTCACCGGCTCCTACAACTACACAGCCGAAAACGGCTGGAGCTGGATGGACCTGACCAGCGACGGCAGCGTTCAACTGGGCGTGCAGGACAACAGCCGCATCTATCGGGGCGACGCCGCGTATCTGGGCGTGGTGCCCGAGGGCGTGGTGCTGGGCATCGCTGCCGATGAGGAGCTCGAATTTGTGGCGGCGTTCAAGAACGACCTGTACAACGAGAACCTGACCATGACCATGATCGCCGGGCAAAACCCCTTTGCCGAGGGCGAGACCCAGCTGCAGATGACCCGCAGCTACGGCTGAGAACACAGGAGAACGACCATGAAACACAAACGCCTTGCCACTGCGGTGCTGGCGGCGGCTCTCTGGCTGACCGGCTGCGGCGGCGCGGCGGCTCCCGCTGCCCCCGCAGGCTCCGGCGCAGCTTCCCAAAGCGCCGCAGACACGGCGGTGCAGACGGCACAAAAAGACCGCATCACGGAGCAGTTCACGCTGGAAAAAACCGTCCGGAACGAGTGGGGCAGCGCACAGAAGCTGACTGTCCATGTGCCGCAGCTTGTGTGCGACAGCCCGGATGCAGCCTATCTCAACGATGAGCTTGCCGCCATGTATGCGGCAGACTTCCGGCAGTACGAGGACAGCCCGGAGATCGAGCCGCAGCAGGACGAGTGGAGCCCGGAGATTTATATCAACTGGGACGCCTACTGGTACGGCGACTGCGTAAGCCTTGTGGTGTTCCGCTACGACGGCGGCTCTGACCCGGGGTATTCCCGGGGCTGGTGCTTCGATTTTGCCACCGGCAAGCAGGTCTCCGTGGCTGAAATGCTGCAGCGCATGGGTCTGGACCCGGACGCCGTGCAGCAGCAGATGCTGCGGCAGGCGATGCAGACCTTTGACCGGGACATGGCGCAGGGCGGCTACTACGAGGGCCTGCGCAGCGGCGGCAATCTGGCAAGCATGCGGATGAACACGCTGGAAAACAACCAGCTGGATGACCTGTGCCTGCTGCTGCCGGAACCGAACCGGCTGGTGCTCCGGGGCGGGTGCAGCTCCACCGCCGGCAGCGGCTGGCGGCAGCTGGATGTGGAGATCCCGCTGCAGGCTGCTGACCCGCAGCCGCAGACGGTGCTGACCGATACCTACAGCAGCGCTTCGGTGCAGCTGGAAGGAACACAGGGCACCATCACCCTCCGCCGCACGCCGGAGACCGCCGCATGGGACGCGGATTACGGCATCCGGCTGGAACAAGACCGCACCTACCCCATCCTTGGCACTTATAATGAGTATATCGACGTGTGCATCGGAGAACTGGGCGCGTCCTTCCACCCGGTGGTCTATCTGCTGACCAGGGACGGCGTGGTGGAGTACGTGGATGTGCTGCACTGCCTCATGTTCGGCAGCGCTCTGGTTTGTCAGGACCCTATCTATATTGCAAATCAGGGCGTGGCGCTGGAACGCAGCGGCAAAGAGGTAATTCTGCATCAGGAGGATGGCTCTGTGCTGGAGCTGGCTCCCCTGACGGCAGAGTGGAACGCGCAGGAGATCCCCTCGGAGGCTGTCGGTGCCTTCAACGACATGTCTGACAACCAGTTCGACTGGATGGACGTGGAAAGCAGCGGTTCCGTCCAGATGGGCGTGCAGGACAACAACGTTTTCTATCAGGGCTACGCCGACTATCTGGGCGTGGTGCCGGAGGGCATGGTACTGGGCGTCTCTACCAGCGAGACGGCGGACGGGATGCCGGGCATCACCTTTGTGGCGGCGATGAAGTACGACCTGTACAACGAGACCCTGACCTTGACCATGCTCGACGGGCAAAACCCCTTTGCCGAGGGAAAGACCCAGCTGCAGCTGATCCGCTGCCCGGATTATTGACCCCGGCACGACTATTGAGAACACAGGAGAACCACCATGAAACACAAAGCGTTCCGCTGGATACCGGCAGTTCTGCTGGCGGCGCTGCTGGCAGGCTGCGGGGCAGAGACCGCACCCCCGGCAAGTGCCGCGGCCCCGGCCTCTGTCTCCGCCGCTGCTTCCACCCCGGAAGACCGCCCGACGCAAAAAAAGCCCGGGGCAGACGGGCGACGCACTGAACAGGCTGCGGCGGAACCTCCGGCCCTGCCGGAAGACTGGGAGCAGCAGGTGCTGGCCGAGTGGATGGCCGTGACCGTGGTGTCGGAGGAGGGGCGCTTTGCCCCCGCCGACCGCAACGAGAGTTACACTTTGCAGCTGAAAAAAGCGGAGATCATCGGCACGGTGACCGTCACCTTTGCCCGGAAAGAATACGTCAGCCCGCAGATCCAGTCCGCTGCCGAGACCCGCACCGGAGAGCTGAATGCCGGCGCTGTGACCGGCTGGGACGGGGAAAAAAGTCAGGGCTGGAACCTGAAATGTCTCAGCGAGGACGGCAGAAACAACTGGACCATCTCCATGATGGAAGACGGCTCTTTGCTGATGCAGGCCACCGGCCTGAAAAAGGGCAGCACCGTGTGGTATGTGTTCCGGCGTACGGGAGCGTGGGACGATATCGGTTTCACCGCCATCCCCCGCAGGCTGTGGGGCACTTACCGCGCCGGAGACGAGGCTGCAAAGGGCATCCGCTGGATGACCTTCCTGCCGGACGGAAGCTGCTGCATGAGCGTGGAATGGGACGGGTGGAGCGGCATCCTCACCGGCACCGCAGAGGGAACACAGGGCCGCACCGAGGACGGCACCGAGCTGCACTTCACGCTGACCGACACGGACGGCAAGGCGTGCGAGTTCTGGGCCATCCTGCTGAACGATGACAGCAGCCCCAGCGGCTGCAGCCTGAAATACCGCGCCGGAGAAGTGCTGTTTGACCGGGACACACGTCCCGCTTACTGGAAAAACGACTCCCCGGAACTTACCCATGAACCGTGACCAAGACCGGAAACCGTGCGATAACAGAAAGTTATCGTTTGCACAAATAAAACATATAGGAGGAAATTACTATGGGTCTTATCAAAGCAGGTATGGGCGCACTGGGCGGAACCCTTGCAGACCAGTGGAAGGAATTTTTCTACTGCGATTCTCTGGACAAAGATGTGCTGATGGTAAAGGGCCAGAAGCGCACCTCCCGCCGCAGCTCCAACAACGGCGAGGACAACATCATCACCAACGGCAGCGGCATCGCCGTGGCAGACGGACAGTGTATGCTCATCGTGGAGCAGGGCCGCGTGGTGGAGGTGTGCGCTGAGCCGGGCGAGTTCACCTTCGACTCCTCCACTGAGCCCAGCGTGTTCACCGGCAACTTCGGCGACAGTCTGGCAGAGACCTTCCAGACCGTAGCCAAGCGCTTTACTTACGGCGGCGACACCGGCAAGGATCAGCGCGTGTACTACATCAACACCAAGGAGCTGGGCGAGATCCTGTACGGCACCGCCACCCCCATTCCGTTCCGGGTGGTGGTCAGCGAGGAGCGGGGCTACAAGCTCTCGGTGAACCTGCGGTGCAACGGCAGCTTCACCTGCCGCATCTGCGACCCGCTGCTGTTCTACACCAACGTGTGCAGCAACGTCTCCACCCAGTATGACGCATCCGAGATCGCTCCCCGCCTGAAGAGTGAGTTGCTGAACGCTTTGCAGCCCGCGCTGGCTACTCTTTCTGCCAACAAGGTGCAGTATTACGAGATCCCCGCCCACACGCTGGAGATCTCGGACGCCCTCAACGAGCAGCTGTCGAATGTCTGGCGCAAAAAGCGCGGCATTGAGGTGTTCTCCTTCAACATCAACTCTCTGTCCATCCCGGAGGAGCAGCAGAAGAAGATCACAGAGTGGGAAGAAAACGCCATGACCACCGACCCCACCACCGCTGCCGCCCGTCTGGTGGGTGGTCAGATCGACGCCATGAAGACCGCCGCCGGCAACACCGCCGGTGCCATGACCGGCTTTATGGGTATGGGCATGGCAGCCGGTGCAAACGGCATGAACGCTCAGAACCTGTTCGCCATGGGACAGCAGCCCGCCGCACCCCAGCAGCCTTCTGCCGCCGACAGCTGGAAGTGCAGCTGCGGCGCTACCGTTACCGGCAAGTTCTGCCCGGAATGCGGCAGCAAAAAGCCGGAACCGAAGCCCGCTGCTGACAGCTGGACCTGCAGCTGCGGTGCTACCGCCACCGGCAAGTTCTGCCCGGAGTGCGGCAAACCCCGCCCGGCGGCAGCAGAGGGCTGGACTTGCAGCTGCGGTGCGGTGAATAAGGGACGCTTCTGCTCCGAGTGCGGCAAACCAAAGCCCGCCGGTACGCCCAAGTATAAGTGTGACAAATGCGGCTGGGAGCCGGCAGACCCCGCTCACCCGCCCAAGTTCTGCCCGGAGTGCGGCGACCCCTTTGACGACAGCGACCGGACCTGACCTGACAAATACAGAGCAATGAAAGGAGCATACCATGATGGGATTCTTTTCCAACCTGTTCGCAAAACAGAACTGTGCCGTCTGCGGTAAGGAGTGCGGCACCCTGCACCGCTCCAAGCTCCGGGACGGACAGTTCCTCTGCGACGACTGCGGCGACCAGTGCTCCAAGTATATCCGGCTCAGCGAGCTGACGCTGGACGAGGCCAAGGAGCACATGGCGTACATGGCCCGGATGAAGCGGGTGTTCGACGAGGTGTTCGACAAGACCGAGTTCCGGGTCAACGCATACCCCTCCACCCCATCGCAAATGGGGCTGGTGTTCTGCGATGAGCTGGGCATGCTGTACATCGACGACCGCACCGGCGGCCGGGGCAAGATGCCGGAGCTGATCCGCTACGACCAGATCGCCAGCTATGAGGAATATCTGGACGAGACCCCCGCCAAGGAGCCGGGCCAGGAACCCACCCTCAACGGCGGCGGCCTGAAGCTGAAGCTGGTGCAGCCCCGCAGCATCACCGAGGCCCAGACCCAGCGGGGCATGCGCCCCCACCCCTACATCAAGCAGGAGCTGGTCATCTGCTTCAGCAAGCGGGACCGGCGGGAGATCGGCTATGCCCACATCGCACGGCAGCATCTGGACCACATCTTCGGGGTCCACGATAATGAGACCAGCATGTTCGGCCGCCGGATGTCCAAGGCCGAGGAACGGGAGCTGAAGGGCCAGATGGGCATGATCGGTGCCATGGGTGCCGTGGCATCTGCCGCCATGAAGGGCGGGCAGCTCTCTGAGCAGGAAAAGGCCCGCTTTGTGGAGAACATCAATCTGGCAAACGATGCCCAGACCGGCGGCATGGCATTGTACAGCCGCCGTGCTGACGAAGCCTTTGCAAAAGTGCAGTGACTGAAAAAGGAGGAGCGACTATGAAAAAGATCCAGCGCAGAGATTTCCTCAAGGCCATGGGCCTTGCCACCGCCGCCCTCGGATTGACCGCCTGCGGCGGCTCCGGTGCTGCCAGCGCTTCCAGTGTTTCCAGCGTTTCCAGCGCACCGGCTTCCAGCAGCAGTGCCCCGTCAGCCTCGACACAACCGGAAGCAGCAGAGGACAAAGCCGCCCTTGCAGGGCCCCCTGTGACCCAGTTCCAGACCGGGAAACTGACCATCGGCGAATACACCTTCAAAGCACAGTACATTCCCTTTGACGTCCGCCGCGAGGTAGGCGGTGCCCATCACTTGGTCCATGCGGACAGCTACCAGGGCAATTACTTCTTCAGTTTCTACAACGAGGACGATGAAGAGCAGTCTGCCAAGATCTTCGAGTATGCCATCCAGGACGACCGGCTGACCCCGGTGGCAGAGTACAACATTGACGGAAGCAACGCCCTCAGCATCGACCGCAATGGCATCATATACGCCATGGATCCCTTTGATGTCTACTGCTACGATCTGAACAGCAGCGACCCGGAAGAGCCCGGCGACGCACTGGACTACATGGGCAGCTGCTATTCCTCCAAGGATCGGGATCTGACCGTAATCTACTGGACCGACTCCGCACCGGTGCTGGTGCAGGACGGCGAGTACACTGAGCTGACGCTGGAGGGCGACAACGAGATCGGCCCCTTCTGCAGCATGCCCTCCCTGAACCTCAGCGGAGACGAGCTGCTGACGGTGGGCGAGCCGGACTCCAGCGGAGACTACTACTTTGCCGCCTTTGATCTGGACGGCAATGAGCTGGCCCGCAGCTCGCAGCCGGTGGGCAGCTTTGACGCCGTGATGATGAAGCGCCCCAACGGCTATCTGCTGGACACGGGCTATATGTGGGAGCTGTACGCGCCGGACGGCACTTTTTTGGAAAAGTCCCTTCCCGTGGGCGAACACGAGACCCTGTGCCAGCTGTGCGGTGACTTCTGCACCTTTGATGTTTTCCTGCCACTGGAAGAAAACGCTTTCTTGGCAGTGGGCCACCACGGCAAAGCCAGCGAGCCGGACGAACCGGTGGTGTTCCGCATCACCACGGACTTCTGAGCCGACCGCTTCGGCGGGAAGACTGACGCAAAAACAGCGGGGCCGGGGAAGAGCCCCCGGCCCCTTTTGGAACAACAGGAGGAAACGCTATGGCAGGAATGCTGGAATACAAGTGCCCCTGCTGCGATGGCGCCATCCAATTTGACAGCGCCACCCAGAAGATGAAATGCCCCTACTGCGACACCGAGTTTGAGGTGGATACGCTCAAGGGCTACGACGAGGAGCTGAAAGACGAAAAGCCCAGCGAGATGGAGTGGGCCACCCCCGGCGGCAGCTGGGCAGAAGGAGAGACCGCCGGTCTGCATACTTACAGCTGCAAGAGCTGCGGCGGCGAGATCGTGGGCGATGACACCATGGCGGCGTCCGCCTGCCCCTTCTGCGGCAACCCCATCGTCCTTACCGGGCAGTTTGCCGGGGCGCTGCGGCCCGACCTCATCATCCCCTTCAAGCTGGACAAAAAGGCCGCCAAGGCAAAGCTGCAGGAACATCTCAAGGGCAAGACCCTGCTGCCCCGGGTGTTCCGCAGCCAGAACCACATCGACGAGATCAAGGGTGTGTATGTGCCCTTCTGGCTCTTCGACAGTGATGCCGACGCTCAGCTGCGGTTCACCGCCACCCGGACCCGCTGCTGGTCGGACAGCAAATACGACTATACCGAGACCAATTACTACTCAGTCCGGCGGGATGGTACGCTGGGCTTTGACGCGGTTCCGGTGGACGGCTCCTCCAAGATGGCAGACGACCTGATGGAATCCATCGAGCCCTTTGCCATGCAGGATGCCGTGCCCTTCAAGACAGCGTATCTGGCGGGCTATGTGGTCGATAAGTACGATGTGGACGCCCAAAAGAGCATCCAGCGCGCCAACGAGCGTATCCGTCAGTCCACCGAGGACGCCTTTACCCAGACCGTTACCGGCTACGACTCCGTGAAAATGGAGAACAGCAGCATTCAGCTGCACGGCGGCAAGGCAAAGTATGCCCTGTTCCCGGTCTGGCTGCTGAGCACCAGCTGGCGGGGTGAAAACTACCTGTTTGCCATGAACGGTCAGACCGGCAAATTCGTGGGTGACCTGCCCGTGGACAAGGGCGCTGCCCGCAAGTGGATGCTGGGCCTTACGGCTGCCCTTTCCGCCGCGTCCTACGGCGTGATGTGGCTGCTGTGGCTGGCACGGATCCTGTAAAGGAGGGACGAACGATGAAAAAGACTTCCAACCGACTGCACTCCCTCTTTGCGGCGCTGGCAGCACTGATTCTTGCGGCGGCGCTGGCTGTTCCGGCCTTTGCGGTGGAGGGCGGCTTTGCCGACCTGTACTACCGCATGTTCGATGACGCTGAGGTGCTGACCGAGGACGAGGACAACGAGCTGGAGGACGCACTGGAAGAGCTGAGCCTGCGCCAGAGCTTCGATGTGACCATTGCCACCATCGAGTCGATGGAAAGCGTTGGTGCCGACAGCATGGAGCAGTTTGCCGATGATCTATATGACTACTGCCAGTACGGCTACGGCCCCGATATGGACGGCGTGCTGCTGCTGGTGAGCGTAGGCGACCGCAAATGGCACATCTCCACCTGCGGTTACGGCATCACCGCCTTTACGGATGCCGGCATCCAGTACCTTGGCGAGCAGATGACCCCCTTCATGGCCGATGGAGACTACGCCGGTGCCTTCCGCACCTTTGTCCAATGGTCGGATACTTACATCGATGCTGCCCGGGCGGGCCACCCCTACGATGTGAATAACCTGCCCCGGGAGCCGCTGTCTCTCATGTACCTGTTCCTTGCGCTGGGCATCGGCCTTGTGCTGGCATGGGTCGTCGTCAGCGTAATGAAAAGCCAGCTGCGCAGCGTGGCGTTCCAGGAGAACGCCGCCAGCTATGTGCGGGAGGGCAGCATGAATCTGACCAACAGCCGGGAGCTGTTCCTGTACCGAAATGTGCAACGCACGAAGCATGTAGAGGAAAAGGACTCCGACAGCTCCGGCGGCAGCTCCACCCACACCTCTTCCAGCGGCACCACCCACGGCGGTGGAGGCGGCTCGTTCTGAAAGGAGTATGTTTATGAACCCTTATCTCTCGGAAAAAGCCAGCGGCGAGATTCCCCGTGTCCTCAAATGGCTGCGGAACGCAGGGCTTGCCTTCTGCGTGTTCTGCTCTTTTGGCGGGTTGTATACCCTCTGTCTGGACCTGCAGGCCAAGGACACCTCCCACGTTGTCGGGTATGTGTTCTGGATCGTGGTGGGCGCAGTGCCCCTTGTTCTGTTCGCACGCAACGAAAAACGCCGCTACCATGCAAGAACCATCGCCCGCAGGGTGGAGAGCTACTCCGGGCCGGAGGTGCCCCTGCGGTGGCTGTGCAACAGCGTTGGCATGGACACAAAGGACCTTGCATGGTATTTTGAAAACGGTTATTTTGTAAACCTCAGTCTGGATCTGAACCAGAAGATCGTCCGCAGGCGGACTGTGCCCCGCCATGACCCGAACCGGAGCTGAACCCTTTACAGCTGAAACAGAAAGGAGTATTTTCATGGGACTTTTTGATAAGATGAAGCAGGCCGCCGCAAATGTTTCCGGCAACCAGACCGTCACCTTTACCTTTCAGGCTCTGCCGGAAAGCCTTGCCCAGATGCAGGCACTGCCGGAGGCCAGTCTGGACACCCCCTTTAAGACCGCAGCCCTCACCGTCTGCGCACTGTGCGCCTACGGTGCCGATAAAAACATCGGGCTGGAGATGCTCAACTGGCTGCGCGGCCCCCGCCCGCTGAACGGGCAGGAGATTTCCTTCCTGAACGACCGCTTCCGGGACGGCAAGAGCTATATCCCGTTCTCCTACTTTGTGGGTGCGTCGCCGGAAAACGGCTATACCCCCCGCCAGCCCTTCACCCTGCTGGTGGGCAGCAACCACACCTCCAACACCGAGGAGGGCTACTGCAAGCTGTTCATCCCCTGCGGCGGCGCCGACAGCCCCCGCCCCATCAAGCTGCGCCGCAAGGGCGACGGGCAGTGGTTCTTGTGGGAGCAATACCTGATGACCGGCATCCGCATCCCGACATCGGCCGACCCGTGGGCATAAAACAAAGGGGCTGACATGAAAGCCATGAAAACTTTTGCAGCACTGCTGGCGCTGACCCTGAGCCTTGCGGGCTGCGGGCCGGTGGACGGCGACCCCATCCGCTCCGCTCCCGGCAGCGCCGGGCAGGGCAGCAGCACAGCGGCTTCCGGTGCCGATTCTGCTGAGCCGGAGCAGCTTGCCGCAATGCGGCAGCTGGCCGGGGAAAACGGAGACCTTGCTGGGGTGCTCTATCTGGGCAGCGTCCCGGAGCGCACCACCGATGTGCACGCCGTGCTGGACAGCTTACCGGAACAGCCGTGGCAGTTTGTTGCGGACATCCCGGCAGACCGCTGGGTCGCAGCGCCGGGCGGCGGGCGCGAGCTGTACTGCATCTTTGCCGTGCGCAAGGAGGATACGCTTTTTGTCTATGAAAAGCAGGACCCCGCGTATCCCGCGCAGCTGGGAAAAGAACTTTACGGCAGGCAGGGTGGCCAGCCCATTCTGCTGCTGTGCAACGGCAGCAGGGAGGACACCGACACCATGGTAACGGTCTATTGCAGCACCGGTCGCTCACTGGACTGGAACCCGCAGCTTTCCGCCGAGACCGGCCGCCCGGAGCCGGTGGAGGGCGTAGACGATTTTTCCCAACACCCAACGCCCGGCGCTGCCCCCTGAGGTGCGCCCCGGCAGGGCATGAGAAAGGAGAACTTATGAAACGACTGAAACTTTTGGCAGCCCTGCTGGCGCTGACCATCGGCCTTGCAGGCTGCGGCGGGTCGTCCAAAGGCAGCAGCGCGTCCAGCTCCAAGCCCGAAAAAATGCTGGACGGAGACAACATGATCGCATCGTCCTCCGCCAAACAGGAGTACACCGAGCCGGAGGACGTGACCTACATGCGCCTTCTGGCAGGGGAGGACGAATACCGCGCCTGTGTGCTGTATCTGGGCGGCTCCTATGAGGTGACCACCGATGTGCAGAAGGTGCTGGACAGCCAGCCGGACTTACGCCAGCTGTGGAGCTTCGTCTATGACATCCCGAAGGACCACTGGGTCGTGGCACCGGATGGCGGGTGAGACCTGTACTGCATCTTCCCGCAGGACCCGGATGCCACCCTGTTCGTCTACGAGACGAGCCTGACAGACGATGCTGAAAACCCGCTCAAGCGCGGCAAACAGCTTTATTACAGCGAGGATGGCCAGCCCATCCTGCTGCTGTGCAACATCAGCGATATCGTCCCCAACACCGAGGTGGAACTGTACCCCAGCACCGGCGAAGAGCTGGTATTCAGCCCCTTCCTTTCCGGCGAGAACGGCCATGTGGTGGAAGCCGAGGGCGTGTGCGATTTTACCATCTACCCGGAAGGGGACGACTGGGAGACCGACACCAGCCCATGGTCGCTGGAAGGCAACTGGCTGGAGACCGGCCGCGACACCGACGAGGGCTATTTTGACACCGACCCCGCAGACGCCGACCGGATGTGCTTTTTGCCCACCGATGCCGACACCGAGGGCAGCCAGCTGCCCTTCACCGCCAGCTACATCACCCCCTACCCGGAGCTGAACGTGGAGGAAGCCGACCTGTTCTATCAGGAGGGCACCCCGGAGGTACCCTTCCGCTCCAATCAGGAGTGGTACGCCACCTTTACCGGGGAGGACGGCTCCCGCTATGCCGTCACGCTGGAGGACGAGGACACCCTTGCCCTGAAGTTCTATCTGGACGGTCAGGAGAGCTACCTGAGCCTTGTCAACACGGTCTACTTTGCACGGCAGGAGGCCATGGGGTGACCACCGCCGCCGACCCACACCGGGAGGAATGCACCATGAAACACACCAAAACGATCACCATCCTCCACTCCAATGATCTGCACGGAGACTTTCTGGCAGAGCAGGTGGACGAAAAACTGGTGGGCGGCGTTTCCATGCTGTCCGGCTACATTGAAAAGGTGCGGGCAGAACAGCCCAACACCATCTACGTCATTGCAGGTGATATGTTCCGGGGCTCGGTCATTGATTCCGAATACAAGGGGCTTTCCACCATCGAGATCATGAACGCCCTTGCCCCGGACGTGGTTACCATAGGCAACCACGAGGTGGATTACGGCATTGCGCATCTGCTGTTCATCGAAAAATGCGCGCGCTTTCCCATCATCAACGCAAACCTCTATATCAAAAACACCCCCACACGGCTGTTCACCCCCTACAAGATCCTGCGGATGGACGGCATGAACATCCTCTTCATCGGCATCATCACCCAGGACGTGATCAACCAGACCAAATCCGAATCGCTGGTGGGCTCCTTTGTGGACACCGCCGCCGCTGCCGCCGAGGTGGGCAAGATCTGCAACGCCCACAACAGCATCGACATTGATTTCACCGTGCTGCTGACCCACATCGGCTTTGAGGAGGACCGCCATCTGGCCCGCCAGCTGGACCCGGCGTGGGGAGTGGATCTGATCATCGGCGGGCACAGCCACACCCTGCCGGAGCACGCGGTGGAGGAAAACGGCGTGGTCATCGCGCAGGCGGGCACCGGCACCGACCAGATCGGCCGCTTTGACATCATCGTGGACACCGACAACAACTGCATCGATTCCTACACATGGCGCACCGTGCCCATCTGCGCCGAGACCTGCCCCCGCAACCCTGCCATGGAGCAGGTGCTGCACCGCTTCACCAGTCAGGTGGACGAAAAGTACAGCCACATCGTAGGGCGCTTCCGCCGGGAGCTTACCCACCCCCAGCGCACGCAGGAGACCGAGCTTGGCAACCTGTTTGCCGATATCTTTACCCGCAGCCTTGGGGTGGATGTGATGCTGATCGGCTCCGGCAGCATCCGGGCCGAAAAGCTGGGCCCCATCGTTACCTACGGCGACCTTATCGAGGGCTTCCCCTACGATGACGGCGTATTCATGTTCAAGGTGACCGGCCAGCAGCTGCGCCAGATGCTCCATTACATGCTGCGGGAGGAAGCCTACACCGGTCATACGGAGTTCTACCAGCTGCCCTCCACCCTGCGCCTGCGGTACGACCGCCGCAAGGGCGATTTTGATTACTTTACCTACTGCGGCAGGGAGGTGGGCAAGGAAATCGGCGATGACGCCCTGTTCACCGTGGGCTTGCAGAACTACCACTTTAAAAACATCGAAAGCTTTTTCAACATCTCCTACGACACCCTTTGCAAGCTCCAGAAGCCCCGCAGCGTGGCAACCTCCTGTCAGGATATCCTGATGGAGTATTTCCGGGAGCACGAGATGGTGGACGCAGTGGTGGACGGCAGAATGACCATCCTGCCCCCCACGGCAAGGGAAGGAGACTGACCCATGCGCACAGAAAGGAGGGGACGACCCATGCGCACTTTCTCGCTGGTGCTGCTGGGGCTGGCGGTGGGGGCGGCACTGCTCAGCCGCAGCCCCAGCCGCCCCGCCCCAACACCCCCGGAGCCTGCGGCCCCCGCCCCGGCGCTGGCTGACCTTGAAACGTTGGAGTTCTGGGAGCAGGGCAGCTATATCCAGCCCATCTCCCGCACCTGTCTCACCCGCACCTCCGAGGGCACCCGGGTGGAGTTGGAACTGTATCACGAAGAAGTGTACCAGGAGCAGGCCGGGCCGGAGCTTCTGGAGCAGGCCAGGGCCATTCTGGAGGAGTACGGCGTGGGCGGCTGGGCAGGCTTCTCCGGCCATGACCCCAACGTGCTGGACGGCAGCAGCTTCCGGCTGGATGCCACTCTTGCCGACGGCACCCGCATTGAAGCCCACGGGGAAAACAGGTTTCCCCCAAACTACCGGGACGTGATGAGCGCTCTGGACGCCCTCACCGCCGCCGCTCAGAAAAACGCCCTGCAGCAATACACCCCATAACAGAAAGGAGCACCCCATGAAACAACGATTCACAAAACGAACGCGCCTTGTCAGTGCCCTTTTGACGCTGGCTATGGTGTTCACCTTTTTGCCCTTCAGCGCGTTGGCGGCAAACACGGCGAGCACAGGAATTGCTTTTGATTCGCCGGATTTTAAACTTAAATTCCCGGATGCGGGATTTCGGCACTTTCTCATAGATTATTGTGACAAAAACAACGATGGCAAGCTCGATGTGGATATCAAGAGTATGACGATTCCAACCGGTTACGCAATCACAAGTCTTGAAGGAATCCGTTTCTTTGAAGATCTCGAAAAGCTGGATTGCCATGGTATCGGCTTGACAACACTTAATGTTGGCAAAAATTTCAAACTGAAGGAGCTGGATTGTTCCGATAATCAACTGAAAGAGTCTTATCCTATTCTTTCAAGCGGACTGAAAAAACTGAATTGTTCCAATAATAAACTGACCTACATAAATCTGGGTATTCTCCTTGGGCTGAATCTTGAGGAGGTGAATTGCTCCAATAACAATATAACGAAGATCGTAATGGATAGCGTGGGGGAACTGGTCAAATTTGATTGTTCCAACAACGACCTGATGACGTTGGATGTCAGCCAATGCTTCAAGCTGGAAGAACTGAATTGCTCTGGAAATCAATTGATGGAGTTGGATGTCGGGAACCAGACTCAGCTGACACAGCTGGATTGTAGCAAAAATAAATTGACGGAACTGAACGTGGAACAGAATGGCGGCTTGACATCTCTGATATGCAATGATAATCAGCTGACAACGCTGGACCTGAGCCAAAATCACAGTTTGAGTCATCTGAATTGTGCAAGGAATCGGTTGGCTTGTGTAGACGTTACTGGAATCAGCGGTACGATAACGGCTGATGGCAACAGGTGTCCCATTGCTGTCCGTACAGACGGAAAGTTTGACTTGACCACCCTGCCCGGCTTTAACGTGGGAAAGGCAACCAACTGGAACGGCGGCTCTGTTTCTGGCACGATTCTGACAGTGGAAGATGGCAAGGATGAGGTGAGCTACCAATACGATTGCGGCAATGGAGTAAACCCCACATTCATCTTTGAAACCAGTCTGCCCATCAATGAGAAAAATTTCCCCGACGCTAACTTTAGAAATTACATCAAAACCTACAAAGCAGGTGGCAGAGATGTCCTCACGGTCGAACAACAAAGAAATGTCACGACAATCGAAGTCGAAGGAAGGAACATCAGCAACTTAAAAGGCATTGAGGCGTTCCCCAACCTGACCGAATTGAAGTGCGGAAACAATTCTATCCAGAAATTAGACCTGAGACAGAATCCAAAGCTGAAAACGTTGAAATGCAATAAGAATCAACTGACCCAGCTGGACCTGAGCAAGAACCCGGATATCGATTATCTGAATTGTTCCGAAAACCAGTTGGAACAGCTGGATGTATCGCATTTGAAAGATTTGGTGAATCTCGATTGCTCGCACAATGATCTGGAGCAACTGGATGTCAGAAATTGTAGATTTCTGGAAACACTTTACTGTTCCTGGAATCGGTTGACAGAGCTGGACGCAGATGTGACCCATAAGTCCCGTCTGGAAAGGGTAGAATGCCAAAACAACCAGCTGACATCGCTGATTCTGGGCCAAAATAAACTGCTGAAGAAACTGAATTGTGCCAACAACCAGCTGACTCAGCTAAACCTGAACAATATGATTTCCTTAAAGGATCTGAACTGTTTCAACAACCAGCTGACCGTGCTGGATGTCAGCGATAGTCCAGAATTGACTAAATTGTGGCTTGGGGATAACCATCTCACCAGCCTGAATTTGGACAACAACCCGAATCTCAATTTCACTTACACGGATATTTACAGCGGTGAAAATGTTTACACCGTTACCCTGAACCCTGACCGTACGTTTGACCTGAGCACTCTGCCCGGGAACTTTGATAAAAGCCGGGTTACAGGATGGGAGCATGGCAAAGCCAATGGGAACATTCTGACAGTCGATGAAGGCACAAACGTAGTGTACTACGCTTATAAGTGCAGAAGCGATATATTGGAAGTAAGTTTCAAGCTGGATGTGACTGGCACCGGCGGCACCGTTCCCCCGGTAACGCCTCCGGAACCCCCGGTAACGCCTCCGGAACCCCCGGTGACGCCTCCGGAACCCCCGGTGACGCCTCCCTCCGGCGGCGGTGACGGCGGCGGTGCGGTCGTCATCGTGGCAGCGGCAGGCGCAGTGGCGGCTGGCGTTGTGGGCTACGGCGTGTACAATTATGTTTCCGGCCAGAAGCTGCAAGCCCTGCTGCCGGAAGGCGTGGCTGCACCCGAGAACCGCGCCCAGACCGCGCTGCTGCTGTGGAACACCGCAGGCCGTCCCGAGCCTGCCGACGCTCCGGCCTTTGCAGACGTGGCAGACCCGGATACCGCCAAGGCAGCCCAGTGGTGCGTGGAGCAAGGGCTGATGAAGCGCCGCCTGAACGGCAAATTTGCCCCGGGCAGCAGCATCCCGGCCTATCAGGTGCTGAACGCCTACCGCAAGCTGGCAGGAGGCTGACAACCGAAGGATCATTCTGCCCCCTGCCGGGCAATGACTACTTTTTGAAAAAGGGTACCCTTTTTTCGGGGGAAGCGTCAGCTTCTCCCGAATGGGGCCCTGAAAAAAATAAATTTTACCACAGAAAGGAGCACCCCATGAAACAACGATTCTCAACCCGAACGCGCCTTGTCAGTGCCCTTTTGACGCTGGCAATGGTATTCACCTTTTTGCCCTTCAGCGCCTTTGCGGAGGAGGAGCTGACGGATAATTATGGCATCATCCCACTGGCCGAATATGTCCTCCCGGATAAAGCGTTCCGGGAATATCTCAAAGAGTTTGACACAAACGGCGATGAAATTCTTGCACCGGCAGAGCGGTATGCAGTCACGAAGATCGATGTCGGTGACAAGAACATCAGTAACTTGTATGGCATTCAGTTCTTTCCCAATCTAAAAATGTTGTATTGTTACAACAACCAGCTGACAAAACTGGACGTGAGCAAAAATACGGCATTGGTGTATCTGGATTGCGCCGAAAACCAGCTGACGGAACTGGACGTGCGCCAGAACGCAGCATTGTGGGGTCTGTTTTGCGAAGGAAACCAGCTGAGCAGTCTGGATGTGAGCAACAATACGGCATTGGATCGTCTGGATTGCCATCTAAACAATCTGACCAGTCTGGATCTGCGCTATAATACTAAATTGACGCAGCTGGGCTGCAACAGTAACAATCTGACCAGTCTGGATGTGAGCCAGAATCCAGAATTGTGGTTATTGAACTGCAGTATCAACCAGCTGACGGAACTGGATGTGAGCAAGAATACCAACTTGAAAAGTCTGTATTGCAGCGACAACCAGCTGACGGAACTGGATCTGAGCCGGAATAACAAGATATTCGAGCTTGAAGCCAATAATAACTACCTGACCAGCCTGAATGTGAATAACACGAGTATCAATATCGACAATAGCAGTTCGAAATTTTTTGCACTGGGCAATACCTATCCTATTACGGTGGGCAGCGACCGCACCTTTGACCTGAGCACCCTCCCCGGTACATTTGACGTGACCAAGGCCACCAGATGGAACGGCGGCACCGTGCGCGGCAACACTCTGACGGTGGACGCGGGCGCGACCAAAGTGACCTACCTCTACAATTGCGGCAAGCGCTCCAGTTATACCTTTACCCTGAACGTGACGGTCGTCCCGGAGGGCTCCATTGCCATTGACGCTTCCAACTTCCCGGACCCCAATTTCAGAGCCTACGTCAAGGCGGAATTTGATAAGGACTATAATAATTCCCTCAGCGAGAGCGAGCGGAATGCTGTCACTGAGATCAAAGTCGCAGACGGATACAACGGACAAAAAATCACGAACCTGAAGGGCATTGAGTTCTTCCCCAACTTGGAGAAGCTGTATTGCGACAATAACCAGCTGACCAGTCTTGACGTGAGCCAAAATAAAGCATTGAAGTATTTGAATTGCTCCGAAAACCAGCTGACCAGTCTGGATGTGAGCGAGAATATAGCATTGCAGAAGCTGTCTTGCTACAGAAACCAGCTGACCAGCCTGGATGTGAGCCAGAATACCCAATTGAAGGAACTGCGTTGCTACGGAAACCAGCTGACCAGCCTGGATGTGAGCAAGAATCCAGCATTGGTGTGGCTGTCTTGCACCAGAAACCAGCTGACCAGCTTGGATCTGAGCCAGAACCACGCGTTGGAAAACCTGCAAGTGATGGAAAACTGCCTGACCAGCTTGGATCTGAGCCCAACGGTTGTATCGACACTGTACGCAGCCGGCAACCAAATCGACATCAATGTTGAAGAGACCCCCCGCACCTTTAACCTGAGCACCCTCCCCGGCAAATTTGACGTGACCAAGGCCACCAACTGGAGCGGCGGCGCTGTTAGCGGCAGCACCCTGACGGTGGACGAGAACGCGAACCAGGTGACCTACACCTACGACTGCGGCAAGGGCTTCAGCAGAGACTTTACCCTGAACGTGAATGTCGTCCCGGACGGCACGGTAACGCCTCCCTCCGGCGGCGATACCCCGGGCGGCACCACCCCCGGCGGCTCTACCGGCAGCGGTGACGGCGGCGGTGCGGTCGTCATCGTGGCGGCGGCTGGCGCAGTGGTGGCTGGCGTTGTAGGCTACGGCGTGTACAACTATGTTTCCGGCCGGAAGCTGCAAGCCCTGCTGCCGGAAGGCGTGGCTGCACCCGAGAACCGCGCCCAGACCGCGCTGCTGCTGTGGAACACCGCAGGCCGTCCCGAGCCTGCCGACGCTCCGGCCTTTGCAGACGTGGCAGACCCGGATACCGCCAAGGCAGCCCAGTGGTGCGTGGAGCAAGGGCTGATGAAGCGCCGCCTGAACGGCAAATTTGCCCCGGGCAGCAGCATCCCGGCCTATCAGGTGCTGAACGCCTACCGGAAGCTGGCAGGATAAAACCTCTCAGTCTCGCTTCGCCCGGCAGCTCCCCTGACCGGGGAACTAAGAACGCAGGCGTGTTCCGGCAAATGACATCAAAACGCAACCGATGCCCTGACTTTCCCATCAGGAGAGGGGGCGCGGCATAAAAAATAAGCATCCGCAGCGCACTGCGCCTGAGCTGAAGCAGCCCGGCCATGCGCTGCGGATGCTTTTGTTGTGCGGTGGGGCACGCCGTCAAAAACAAAAAATCTGACCCCTTCTCTTTCGAGAAAAGGTTTGGATCTTCCTTGTCTGGTGCGAGTAGTGATACAGAACTTTTTGAAAACAATCGTAGTACAATTTGTTTTTGAGGTCATCGGATAGCAACTTGCTTGTATCACATCCCGATTATTTCGGTACATGGTCTGCGGCACACCCATGCTTCTGTGCTTCTGTTTGAAGGCGTATCCATTGCAAGCGTGGCAAGGCGGCTGGAGCCTTCCAGCACGACAACAACCCAGAAAACCTACCTGCACATCATTCAGGAACTGAAAAATCAAGATATTGACCTTGTAATGCGGTCACTCTCTGGATTAAGCTGATAAAATAATCGACCATTGCTCGCGCTGATGAATGATGATATGGGCTGTTCTACCGCTTTGGCCTGATCGACGTGCCAGACAAGGCTAAGGAGAAGATGGGAGGGAAAGAATACTAACGGTTGTGACTGCGTTGTGGCGTGCAGTTTAAGTAAAATCAACTGACATTCGAAAATATTTTCGTAAATTTGTAGTTGACAACTAAAACCAATCGCAGTATAATCGAACCGTAAACACCAAATTGGTGTAAAAAATCCAAATTAAACCATCGCAAAAACAACCTAAAAAATGAGAAGGAGGCCCCTCGATGCGTGATGACAACAAGCTCCACCGTGAAAAGAGATACGTTGAAGTGGACGTTCGCTTTACACCTGATGGCAAGATCCGCCCTCTTGCCATCAACTACGACAAAAGCCATATCTATGGAATCGACCGTGTTTTGGCTGTCAGGCGTGGCACATCGCGCCTTGGCGGGAAGGGGCAGTGCTTCACCTGCATGATCTGCGGGCAGAAGCGGAATCTCTGGCTTGAACAGGGCAAGTGGTTCGTGGAAGCCTACTGCTCTGTGCCGGAAAGCCGTGCTTCGT
>ERZ773130.1397-NODE-1397-length-22954-cov-13.912005_pt1 | contig 22954 bp, 20 predicted proteins | sample MGYA00511919_ERZ773130 | MGnify/ENA primary metagenome ERZ773130 (study PRJEB29015, sample SAMEA2737851) | human gut metagenome | biome: human gut; feature: human-associated habitat; material: faeces | place: China | collected 2012 ...
GACCCTGCTGCCGCAGGCAGTAGGGCGGGCGATGGAATGGCCCGTTTCACTTGCGTGGGAATGCCCCGCTGCCCGGTTGAGTATCAGCAGCTGGGGCTTGTGATGGCGGGGCAAGAATGCTATAATTATACTGTATTTCTGCACGACTTTGCGAATTTTCCACAGAAGGGAGGAGCGGCGGTTGAAAAGACGACGGTTTCTGGTGCTGAGTGCAGGCTGCATGATGGGCCTGCTCTCGGCGTGCGGCCTTCCGATGTCGGAAAATGTGCAGGTGGAGGAGCTGCTGCGTGCCCCGCGCCTTCCGGGCGACTACGGTGCACTGCAAAATGCCCTGAACGAATGGCTGGGGGAGAGCGCCCAGCTGAAATACCCGATGCAGGGGGAGCTGCTCTCGCCGTTCCTTTTGCAGGATCTGGATGGTGACGGCCAGCAGGATGCCGCTGTTCTCTACACCACGGCCCAGAGCTCCAACGTCTGCATTGCATTTTTGCAGAAGGATGCTGCAGGCGTGTGGCAGGTCCGCCAGAGCATCGAGGGTCTGGCGGATACAGTGGACAATGTCCGGCTGGCACAGCTGCAGGATGGTGCCGCAACCCAGTTGGTGGTGGGGTACCTCGCCGCGCAGGGGGACAGCTATCTGGCGGTGTACTCCTACGAGAACGGCACGGTCAATGCCATTCTGGAACAGTCCTATGAGCAGTATCTGGTGGAGGATATCACCGGCGGCGGCAACGAGGATCTGATCCTGATGTCCACGCTGGAGGACGGCGGGGTGCAGATCGAGCTGCTGACCGTTGACCGGGACGGGATGTTCCAGCAGGTGGCTGTCATGGGCCTTTCGGCAGATAAGTTCTCGGGCTGCGCGGCTGTGGCGGCGGGTCTGGGGGCGGACGGCAAGCGCTATCTGGTGCTGGACGGCTGGACCGGCCTTTCGGGCAACAATCTGGCCACGGTGCTGCTCTACTTCGATGAGGAAAGCCAGCAGATGCTGCCCGCCGAGCAGATCAGCACCAGTGAGCTGTACAATGCGTCCCTGCGCAATGTCTCCACGCTGGTCAGCCGGGATCTGGACGGCGACGGCATCGTGGAGATCCCCACCCAGCCTGACGAGGCGGGCCTGCTGAACCTGAGCCAGAGCCGACGAATGGATTTCATCGTCTGGATGGACTACACCAGCCCGGAGCCGGAAAAGAGCTTCGGCCTGTTGGACGAGGAGAGCAGCTGCTACATTGAGCTGCCCGCCGAGTGGGAGGGCAACCTGATGCTCACCGACAGCGCTGAGGGAGAGGAAGCTGTGGAGCTGCGCACCGTGGACGAGGGCAAGCTGGTGCTGACCATGCGCCTGGTTCCTTCCAGCGAGAGCGCGGCGGGCTGGACCCGCCTGGGCGTGGTGGCATCCCGCCAGATGCAGGCCAGGTTCGGGCCGGACGTGGTGCTGAAGGATCAGAGCTATCGACTGTCCCGGTCGTTGTATCGGTTGAATTGATGATGCCGCTCAGTTTTGCAGAAGCTTACCGGATGCAGGCTGGGTGTTCTGAGGTGAAATGCTTCTCCGTGTGCTCTTGGGCAGAGGGAGAAGGCAGAAAAATATGGAGGTCTTAGATGGTCAAGGTACTTGTGGTAGAGGATGAAGCCAGCATCCGCGAGATGATCGCGCTGAACCTGCGGCTGGCGGGGATGGAGGCGGTGGAGGCCGATAGTGCCGAAGCCGCCCTGCCTCTGCTGGAGCAGAAGCCCGGCTGTGATGCTGCCATTCTGGATGTGATGCTGCCCGGCATGAATGGGTTCTCGCTCTGCGAGACCATCCGCCGCACCGACCAGAAGATCGGCATCATCATCCTGAGTGCCAAGGGGCAGGAGCAGGACAAGATCCGCGGCCTGTCCATCGGCGCGGATGACTATATGACCAAGCCCTTCAGTGTCAGTGAGCTGCTGGCCCGTGTGGAGGCCCTCTGCCGCCGGGTGGGCCGCTCGGGCGGCGGCTCCGCTGCAGACGAAAGCGCCCCCACCACGCTGGTCAGCGGGGAATTTGTGCTGGATGAGAACCGCCGTGTTCTCCTCAAGGCCGGGCGGCAGATCGAGCTGACCCAGGTGGAGTTCCAGATCATGGAGCTGTTCTTCCACAATCCCGGCATCGCGCTGGTGCGGGAAAAGATCCTGAAGGGCGTGTGGGGCGAGAACTACTTCGGCGATGTGAAGATCGTGGATGTGAACATCCGCCGCCTGCGGATGAAGGTAGAGGATGAGCCCAGCCATCCCACCCACATTATGACAGTGTGGGGCTACGGCTACCGGTGGGAGGAGTAAAGAAAAACCTCTCAGTTGCGCTGTGCCCGACAGCTCTCCCAATAGGAGAGCCAGGATTACTGACAGAAAGGAGGAAAAGCAATGCGCAGTGGTATTACCCACCGCTGGCTGCGGGGAAGCCTGTTCCTGACCGTGCTGCTGGTGCTGCTGGTGGAGAGCATGTTCGTGTACAACTTCAGCCGCAGCTACTACAACAGCGTCCAGCAGACCATGATGCGGCGTTTTTCCTCCATCAACGGTCAGCTGAAAATGTACACCGGCGACACGGCCCAGAAGACCGCGGCCAACCGCAGTGTGGCCCTGCGCCGGATGGTGGAGCAGTTTGCGGATAAAGACAAATATGAGTTCATGCTGCTGGACGGTTACGGCGGCGTGATCGCCTCCTCCAGCGGCACAGGTGCGGACGGTATCGTGGTGCAGGACGACTTTAACAAGGCGCAGGATGCACCGGACGGCGTGGGTGTGGCCATCTACCGCACCGCCAGCGGGGAAACGGTCATGGCTGTGTGCAGTCTGGTGCCCTATGCGGCCGAGGACGTGGCTGCCATGCGCCTTGTCACCAGCCTGACGCTGGTGCAGGCGCAGCTGAAGAGCGTTTTCATCGTCAGTCTGATCGTGGTGGCGGCCATTCTGGGCTTTACAGTGGCCTCCGGCCTGTACTTTGTGCGGGGCATCGTGGTGCCGCTGGGGCAGGTGGAGCGGATCGCCGCCAGCATCGCCAGGGGAGAGCTGGATGTCCGCCTGCCCGTGACCGGAGACGAGCGGGACGAGGTGGACCGCCTGCGCGGCACCATCAACCAGATGGCCGAGGGGCTGGAAGAGACGGAGAAGATGAAGAACGAATTCATCAGCTCGGTCTCCCATGAGCTGCGCACGCCGCTCACCTCCATCCGGGGCTGGGTGGAGACCCTGCGCACCCTGGATGACCCCACCGATGAGAACTACCGCAAGGGGCTGGAGATCATCAACAACGAGACCGCCCGCCTGTACAACATGGTGGAGGAACTGCTGGATTTCAGCCGCCTGCAGAATGGCCGCCTGAAAATGGAGTGCCGCCCCCTGGACCTTGTGGCTGAACTGACGGATGCTGTCCTTTTCTGTGAAGCGCGCATCCAGCGGGAGGGCCTTCTGCTGGCCTATGCGGAGCCGGAGGAGATGATCCCGGTCTACGCCGACCCCGACCGCCTGCGGCAGGTGTTCATCAACATTCTGGACAATGCCATCAAGTATTCAGCCCCCGGCGGGCGCATCACGGTCAAGATCTGGCAGGGCGAGTACAAAGCCTTCATCGAGATCATCGATCAGGGCCGCGGCATCCCGCCGGAGGATCTGGAAAACGTCAAGACCAAGTTTTACAAGGGCAGCAACTCGGTGCGGGGCAGCGGCATCGGCCTTGCGCTGGTGGATTCCATTATGACCGCACTGGACGGCACCATGGACCTCAAGAGCACGCTGGGCCGGGGCACAGTGGTCACCCTGGGGCTGCCGATCTACAAACGATAAGAGATTGTCCATATTTATCTGGTAAGATAGAGGGGTATTTTTTACGATAGAGAGGGGCCGCAGCGCCCCATAGGAGAGCCAATGAATCAACCGAACAAGGAACGCTTCAAGACGAGTGTGGGCGGGCAGGCCCTGATGGAGGGCATTATGATGCGGGGCCCGAAAAACATCTGCTGTGCTGTCCGCAAGCCCGATGGAACCATTGAGACCAAGGTCGAGCCCACCCCCACCCACGGCGTGTGGACAAAGATCCCGCTGGTGCGGGGAGCCATCTCGATGATCGAAAGCCTGATCATGGGATACAAGTACATGATGTACTCGGCACAGGTGAGCATGGGGGATGACTACGACCCCGCCGAAGAGGAGACCGCCTTTGAAAAATGGGTGGGCGACCATCTGGGCAAAAAGGCCGAAGATATCATGCTGGCGGCGGCTGCCGTGATCGGCGGGCTGTTTGCCATCCTGCTCTTCACCGTTCTGCCCACGGTGCTGGTGGGCGGCCTGAACCATCTGGTGCCGCTGGGCCGCTGGGCCAAGGTGGTGCTGGAGGCGGTGCTCAAGGTCGCCATCTTCCTGACCTACATGGCTGCCATCTCCCGGATGAAGGAGATCCACCGGGTGTTCGAGTACCACGGGGCCGAGCACAAGACCATTGCCTGCTACGAGGCCGGAGACCCCCTCACGGTGGAGAATGTCCGCAAATATACCCGCTTCCACCCCCGGTGCGGCACCAGCTTTTTGATCCTGGTGGTCATTGTCAGCGTGTTCCTGTACAGCGTGCTGCCCTGGTCCAGCACCAGCCTGCGGGTGGTGTTCAAGCTGCTGCTCCTGCCGCTGGTCATGGGCATCAGCTACGAGCTGCTCAAGTGGTGCGGCCGGTCGGACAACATCGCCACCCGCATCATCCGTCAGCCCGGCATCTGGGTGCAGCATCTGACCGTGTTTGAGCCGGACGACAGCATGATCGAGGTGGCCATTGCCGCCGTCACGCCGGTTCTGCCCGAGGACCCGGAGGACGGCAGATGGTAACCGCAGGGATGCTGCCCCGGGCAGCAGTCCGGGAGGTGGAGGCACGCCTGCGCGCCGCAGGCTGCCCTGACGCAGATTTTGACGCGGCTGAGCTCTTCCGGCTGGCAGTGGGCGGGGATGCCCGCCTTGCTGATGCTCCGCTGGGCGCAGAGCAGGCAGAGCGGCTGGAAGCCCTGACGGCCCGCCGCGCGGCCCGGGAGCCTTTGCAATACCTTTGCGGCAGCTGGCCCTTCCTTGACTTTGAGCTGGCTGTCGGCCCCGGCGTGCTCTGCCCCCGGGCCGATACTGAGGTGGTGGCCGAAGCCGCCGCCGGAATGCTGGCTGGGGTGGAGGCACCCCGGGTGCTCGACCTCTGCGCCGGCACAGGCTGTTTGGGGCTGGGCGTGAAGCGCTTCTGCCCGGCGGCACAGGTCACCGGTCTGGAGAAGAGCCCTGCGGCATACCGCTATCTGGAGCAGAACGCCCATCTCTCCCCGGCGCTGACCATCACCCCGGTGCAGGGAGATCTGTTCACCTACTGGCAGACCCTGCCGGAGGGGCAGCTGGACCTTATTGTGTCGAACCCGCCTTATCTGACCGCCGCCGAGATGGGCACGTTGCAGCCCGAGGTGGCGCAGGAGCCTGCCATGGCGCTGGAAGCAGGGGAGGATGGGCTGGTATTTTACCGCGCCATTGCGGAACACTACCAGAAAGCTCTGCGCCCCGGCGGTGCCCTTGCCCTGGAGATCGGCTGGCAGCAGCGGGAAGCCGTAACGGCTCTGCTTGCCGCCAACGGGTGGACGGATATCACGTGCAGAAAAGACTTTGGCGGCAATGACCGCTGTGTGATGGCGAGAAAACAATAAAAATATCTACAACTTCCTGTTGTAATATCTGTAAAATGTGTTATACTAGTACCGAAAGAATTGGAATGCCCGCGCCTGCGTTTGGCCGCACCGCGCCGGGAACAGATGACAAAGGAGCATGACACTATGGCAAAAAATCAGAACAACAACGTTGCCCCGGCGACCCAGAAGACCGATCCCGGTGCCAAGAAGGATGCGCTGGCCACGGCACTGGCCCAGATCGAGAAGCAGTTCGGCAAGGGCGCTGTGATGAAGCTGGGCGATAACGCCGCCATGCAGGTGGATGCCATCTCGACCGGCAGCATCGGCCTGGATCTGGCACTGGGCGTGGGCGGCGTGCCCCGGGGCCGCATCATTGAGGTGTACGGCCCCGAATCCAGTGGTAAGACCACGCTGGCCCTGCATGTTCTGGCCGAAGCCCAGAAGAAGGGCGGCGATGTTGCCTTCATCGATGTGGAGCACGCGCTGGATCCTGTGTATGCCGAGGCGCTGGGTGTGGACATCAACAACCTGCTGGTCAGCCAGCCCGATACCGGTGAGCAGGCCATGGAGATCTGCGAGGCGCTGGTGCGCTCCGGTGCCATTGATGCCATCGTTGTGGACTCTGTTGCCGCCATGGTGCCCCGCGCCGAGATCGAGGGCGAGATGGGCGACAGCCATGTGGGCCTGCAGGCCCGCCTGATGAGCCAGGCCATGCGCAAGCTGACCAGCGTCATCGGCAAGACCAACACCGTCTGCATCTTCATCAACCAGCTGCGTGAAAAGGTCGGCGTGGTCTACGGCAACCCAGAGGTCACCACCGGCGGCCGCGCCCTGAAGTATTATTCCTCTGTCCGCATCGATATCCGCCGCGTGGAGGGCCTGAAGGATTCTTCCGGCCAGTTCATCGGCAACCACACCCGCGCCAAGATCGTCAAGAACAAGGTGGCTCCTCCGTTCCGTGAGGCTGAGTTCGACATCATGTTCGGCGAGGGCATCTCCAAGATGAGTGAGCTCATCGATCTGGGTGTCAAGCTGGGCATCGTTCAGAAGAGCGGTGCATGGTTCAACTACGGCGATATCCGCCTGGGTCAGGGCCGCGACAATGCCAAGCAGTTCCTGCGCGATAACCCCGAGATCGCCAACGATATCGAGGGTCAGGTGCGCGCCAATGCCGATAAGCTCTATGCCACCCGCCGCCCGGGGGGCAAGGCTGCCGCTGCCCCTGCAGAGGGGGAACCGGCAGCTCCTGCCACAGCAAAGGAGCCGGTGGTCAAGGCTCCCGCCCGCAGCAGCGAGAGTGAGCTGGATATCATGGTGGAAGAGTAAATGGCCTTTTACAGCCGTGGCCGCCGCCCGCTGGCCGAAGAGGAAAAATCCACCGATGCCGCCAAGGCCCGCACCCGGGCCATGGAGCTGCTGGCTGGGCAGGAGCTTTCCTCGGGCCAGCTGTATGAGCGGCTGAACCGCCGCTATACCCAGCAGACCAGTGCCGCCGTGGTGGCAGAGATGGTGCAGCGGGAGTATATCAACGATGCCCGATATGCCGAGACCCGTGCCCACGCCCTGCTGGCGGCAAAAAAGAGCCGCCGCGCCGCTGCCCAGAATCTGCGGCAGAAGGGGCTGGCCGCAGGCGAGATCCAGCAGGCGCTGGATGCTGTTTACACCCCCGATGACTCCGGCGAGGACCCGGAGCTGGAAGCCGCCGCCGCTCTGGTGGAAGGGCATTACCGCAAAAAGCTGGAAGCGGGCCGCAGGGATCTGGTCATTGCGGCCCTGCAGCGGCGGGGATTTTCGTATTCCGTCATTAAAGAAGCCATTCGGCGAATCGAAGAGGAGTAAGTGATCCTTGGTACAACCTCTCCGTCATTGCTTCGCAATGCCACCTCTCCTAGTAGGAGAGGCCTTGGCAGTCAGGGAAAGTTTCCGATTTTGCCAAGGGCTCCCCTACTAGGGGAGCTGTCGAGCGGATGCGAGACTGAGAGGTTGTACAGAGGAGAAGTGAACCAAAGAAAGAGAGTATCCCTTTTTATGAAAATTGCATGTATTTCCCTTGGCTGCCCCAAGAATCAGGTCGATCTGGACGTGATGGTGCACATCCTGCTTTCGGCCGGTCACGAGACGGTGGCCGACCTGGGTGAAGCCGATGTCATTCTGGTCAACACCTGCGGCTTTATCGAGAGCGCCAAGACCGAGGCCATCGAGAACATTCTGGAGGCCTGCGCCTACAAGCAGCAGAACCCGGAGCTGAAGGTCATCGTCACCGGCTGCCTGGCCGAGCGTTACCGCAGCCAGATCGAGGAGGAGATCCCCGAGGTGGACGCTGTGGTGGGCTGTGCCTCCAACAAGGCCATTGACACCATCGTGGCCCGCCTGTTCCACGGTGAGAATCATCTGGAAAGCTACGGTGCCAAAAAGGACTTCCCGCTGGGCGGCAAGCGTGTCATCGGCACGCCTGCCCACTATGCGTACTTAAAGATCGCAGAGGGCTGCAACAACCGCTGCCACTACTGCGCCATCCCGGGCATCCGCGGCCCGCTGCACAGCCGCGATATGGCCGACTGCGTTGCCGAAGCCCGCTGGCTGGCCGGTGAGGGCGTGAAGGAGCTTATTGTTGTGGCGCAGGACCCCACCGCCTACGGCGAGGACTGGGGCAAGCCCGGCAGCATCTGTGAGCTGCTGGACAAGCTGAACAAGGTGCCGGGCCTTGAGTGGATCCGCATCATGTACGCCTACCCGGAGCGCATCACCGATGACTTTATTGCCGCCATGAAGCGGAACGAGAAGGTGGTGCCTTACCTCGACCTGCCCATCCAGCACTGCAACGATACCATCCTCAAAAACATGAACCGCCGCTCCACCCGTGCGGAGCTGCTGGAGGTCATCGGCAAGCTGCGCCGGGAGATCCCCGGCATCACCCTGCGCACCACCCTGATCGCAGGCTTCCCCGGTGAGACCGAGGAGCAGTTCGAGGACCTGTGCAACTTCGTCAAGGAGGTCAGATTTGACCGTCTGGGCTGCTTTGCCTATTCTGCCGAGGAGAACACCGTGGCTGCAAAGATGGACGGCCAGATCGATCAGGAGACCAAGGACCGGCGCGCCGAGCTGGTGATGCAGATCCAGACCGGCATCATGGCCCAGAAACAGGCCGAAAAGGTGGGCCAGACCGTCCGTGTGCTCTGTGACGGCATCGACGAGGAGAGCGGCCTGTACCTCTGCCGCACCACCGGCGATGCTCCCGAGGTGGATGGCAATGTCTGCGTTTCCAGCGAGGAGCCGCTCTACCCCGGCCAGTTCTATGATGTGCTGGTGGAGGACAGCGACCTTTACGATCTGTACGGAACCGTTGCAAAATAACAAATTGGAGGAATCTATATGAATCTGCCCAATAAGCTCACCCTGACCCGCATCATTCTGGTGCCGGTGTTCATGGTCTTCGTTTCCCTGACCCAGATCGGCACGGAAGATTTCAACCCCACCTGGTATCTGGTGGCGGGCATCATCTTTGCCGCGGCCAGCTTTACCGATTTTCTGGACGGCCATCTGGCCCGCAAGTGGAACATGGTCACCGACTTTGGCAAGTTTGCCGACCCGCTGGCCGACAAGCTGCTGACCACCGTGGCCTTCATTTACATGCTGCGGGACGGGGTGTGCAGCCCGGTGGTGCTCTGCATCATTCTGGCCCGCGAGTTTGCCGTGTCCGGTCTGCGCATGGTGGCCGCCGGTGCTAAGGACGGCAAGGTGATCGCCGCCAACATGTGGGGCAAGGTCAAGACTGTGCTGCAGATGCTGACCATCATCTTCTACTACTTCGGCATCGCATTGACCTGGGGCAATTCCGTTATGATAGGCGCTGACTGCGTGTTCCTCTCTTACTGGCTGTGCTGGCTGGTGGCCATTGCCACCGCCATCTCCGGCATCAAGTACCTGTGGGACAACCGCAGCTTCATCAATACCGCAAAATGATCAAGAAGACCGCTATTCTCTGTTCCATTTTCCTGAACCTCTGCATCGTGCGGTGGGAGCCGGTGGCCATCCGGATGACCTGGGAAGCAGTGGGCAGCCAGACCTTCACCTTTTACACCGAGAACTCCAATGTCTTTGCGTTCTTCGTCTGCCTGCTGGTGGCGGTGTGTCAGGTGATCTGCCTGTTCACGGGGCGGCAGCTGCCCCGCTGGGTCAAGACGCTCAAGTACATTGCCACCTGCTGCCTGACCATGACCTTCCTGACCGTGGTGTTCGTGCTGGGGCCCTACTGTGCCGACCAGGGCGGCGTGGTGTTTCTGCTGACCGAGAGCTCCATGCTCTACCACCACCTGCTCAACCCGCTGTGTGCCTTTGTCTCCTTTGTCCTGCTGGAACGGGAGCCAAAGCTGCCTGCGCGGTGCGTTCCGCTGGCGCTGGTCCCCACGATGCTCTATGGCTCTGTGGCCCTCTGGGCCAATTACCAGCGGCTCATCACCGGGCCTTACCCGTTCCTGCTGGTCTATCAGCAGACCACCCGGCAGACGGTGCTGTGGTGTGCGGCCATCCTGGCCATGAACCTGCTCTATGCCTGGCTTGTCTGGCGGCTGGGCGGGAACCGCCGCAAAAAGAGAACTGTGGGCTTGCTTTTCAGAAGCTGAGATGCAAAAAGGCTCCCTGCCGTTTTGGCAGAGAGCCTTTTCTCGTGTTTTGCTTACAGCAGGGGGATCCCGGCCTTTGCGCAGGCCGTGCGGGTGGCTTCGTCCCAGACGCTTGCCTGTACTTCGCCGATGTGGGCGCTGCCCAGCAGCAGCATGCACAGACGGCTCTGGCCGATGCCGCCGCCGATGGTGTAGGGCAGCTCGCCGTTCAGCACAGCCTTGTGGAAGGGCAGCTCGCGGCGGTCGTCGCAGCCGGCGGCGGTGAGCTGGCGGTCCATGCTCTCGGGGCTGACGCGGATGCCCATGCTGCTCAGCTCGTAGCTGCACTGCAGAGGCTCGTTCCAGAACAGCAGGTCGCCGTTCAGGTCCCAGTCGTCGTAGTCGGGGGCGCGGCCATCGTGGGGCTTGCCGCTCTTCAGGGGAGCACCGATCTTCATCAGGAAGGTGGTGCCGTTCTCCTTTACAAAGGCGTTCTCGCGCTCCTTTGGGGTCAGGTCAGGGTACTTGTCCTCCAGCTCCTGGGTGGTGATAAAGGTCACGTTGGGGGTGTGAAGGGGCAGATCCTGCAGCTGGGGGAACATGGCGTGCAGGTTCATCTCAGTGGCGCAGACAGCCGACACGATGGAGCGCACCACATTCTTCAGGTAGGCCTCGCTGCGGTCCTCCTTGCGGATGACCTTCTCCCAGTCCCACTGGTCCACATAAACGGAGTGGAGGTTGTCCAACTCCTCGTCCCGGCGGATGGCGTTCATGTCGCAGTACAGGCCCTTGCCCACGCGGAAGCCGTAGTCCTTCAGGGCCTTGCGCTTCCACTTTGCCAGCGACTGCACCACCTGTGCCTCGATGCCGCTGTCCCGGATGTCAAAGGTGACCTTGCGCTCCACGCCGTTCAGGTCGTCGTTCAGGCCGGTGGAAGCTTCCAGAAACAGCGGAGCCGACACGCGGTAGAGGTTCAGCGTGGCACACAGGGTGTCGGCGAACAGCCGCTTCACGGTGCCGATGGCACGCTGGGTGTCGTACAGGTTCAGCGCGGGTGTGTAGTTCTGCGGGATCATCGTTTTGCTCATAACAGTATACCCCTCTCTTTCCGTTCTCCGCCGCCGAGTTGCGGCACTGGAACGGCTTTCCCTTTAATACAGTAAATTATGGCACAATTCCAGAGCGTTGTAAAGGGGAGAACGCAAAGCCGGTGCAATTCGGGAGCTTACGCCTCCGCCACAGCCTCGATCTCACACAGGACACCCTTGGGCAGATCCTTGACAGCAACGCAGCTGCGGGCGGGCTTGGAGGTGAAATACTTTGCGTAGACCTCGTTGAAGGCGGCAAAGTCGGCGATATCGGCCAGGAAGCAGGTGGTCTTGATGACCTTGTCGTAGCCGGAACCGGCAGCTTCCAGGATCGCACCCACATTCTTGCAGCTCTGCTCGGTCTGGGCGGCGATGCCCTCGGGCACAGTGCCGTCCGCAGGGTTCACAGGGATCTGGCCGGAGGTGTAGACAAAACCGCCTGCGATGAAGCCCTGGGAGTAGGGGCCGATCGCGCCGGGAGCCTTTTCAGTAGCGATGACTTTCATGGAAAATACCTTCTTTCTGTGTGTTTGATGGTTTTTCTCTCCTCAGGGAGAAAAATTCTGCTGCTTGAAGTCTACACCATGCGGCGGGATGTGTCAATCCGGGAGGGACTTTTTGCCCACGCGGCCTTTACAAGCAGGCAAAAAGGCGGTATCCTTAATCTATTGATACACCACCCTTCAGGAGGAACCCATGGATATCCGCCAGCTGCACTATTTTCTGGTTTTGTGCGAAGAAATGAACTACACCCGCGCGTCACAGCGGCTGTTTCTGTCGCGGCAGGCCCTGCGGCAGAGCATCACGGCGCTGGAAGCCGAGCTCTGCGGCCCGCTGTTCGTCAGCGCCCACCACAAGCTTTCGCTCACCGAGCGGGGGTTGAGTCTGCAGCGCCATGCGGCCCCGGTGGTGGAGCAGTTCCAGCAGATGCAGGCGGCCCTCCATGCGGAGATCCAGTCGGCCCAGCCGGTGCGCATCGGCATCAGTGTCTCGCTGGTGCCGGACTACCTGCCCGGGCTGGAGACCCAGCTGGACAAGTTCCGCCAGCAGTACCCCCATGTGGAGATGCGCTTCCGCATGATGGACAACGACGCGGTGGCGGACGATGTGGAGCAGGGGGAGCTGGACGCGGGTCTGGTCATCGATCTGGGCTGTGCTGCGCCGGTACTGGCCCGCACCACCCTGCGGGCGGACCCTGCCTGTCTGCTGGTGCCCCGGGGGCACGCGTTCTGGGATAAGGAGAGCATCCCGCTGGCAGAGCTGCGCGGTCAGCGGGTGCTGCTGCCCAGCTTGCGGCAGGATCTGTTCAGCCCGCTGTGGTCGGCCTGCGCCCGGTCGGGCTTTGCGCCGAATGCGGAGATCGGCCCCAGCTTTTATCAGGCCTATTATCTTGTGCAGGAGCAGCTTTGCACCTGTCTGACCCGCTATGAACCGGGAGCCAGACGGGAACTGGACCGTGTGCGGGATGTGCTGCTGGAAGATCTGCCCCCGCTGTGCGTCTCACTGGTGCAGCGGCGGGATCATTCCTCTGCCTACATCGACCTGCTGCGCAGCTACCTGATGGAGGTGCTGGGCGGTTCGGCCAGCCTGCCGCCCCGCCGCGGACGGCCCGCAAAGCCGTTCTACAATTTCCCGGTGCTGTCCAGCGCTGCGGCAAAGGCTGCACCGGCCCACCCGGTGCCCGGCACCCAGCTGGATTTTGCCGGCGGCACCAACTTCCGGGAGCTGGGCGGCTATGAAGCCGACGAGGGCAAGCATGTGAAGTGGGGCCAGATCTGGCGCGGCATCCCTACCTGCAAGCTCACCGGGGAGGCCGACCGCGCGAAGCTGGACGCGCTGGGCCTGCGCCTGATCCTTGATCTGCGCAGCAGCGGGGAAGTGCAGAAAGAACCGGACTACGTACCGGACGGTGCACGTCTGGTGCAGATCTGCGGCCTGTGCGCCGAGGACGGCCACGAGATCTCCTTTGCGCCGGATGATATCGCCGCCCTGATGAAGGGCCATGAAGAAAGCGCCGACGGCAGCACCTTCGTGCAGGCGATGTACGAGCGGATGCTGTTTGGCAACAAGGCCTTCAAGGAGCTGTTCCGTGCGCTGGAAGCAGGCGAGACCCCCATCCTGTTCCACTGCTCGGCCGGCAAGGACCGCACCGGCGTGGCGGCCATGCTCATTCTGCTGGCACTGGGCGCTTCGGATGAGACGATCTGTGCGGACTATGAGCGCACGAACCTCTGCCGCAAGGCTGAGATCGACGCAGTGCTGGCGGAGCACGCCGAAGAGATCGCGGCAAACCCGGCCTGCCGGATGCGCTATTACCGCAAGGCGGGCGTGGACCCGGCAGCCGCACCCTTTGTGCTGCGCACCATCCGCGCAAAATACGGCAGCGCCGAGAACTATCTGGAAGCCGAATACGGCCTGACCCCTGCGCGCCTGATGCGCCTGCGCAGGATGTATCTGGAATAAACGGGAACGGGGACGGCATCCGGTGCGGATACTGTCCCTGTTTTCTGCACAAAATGTTCTGCGGAGCAGGGTTTTCCTCTTGACAAGCGGGCAATTGTTTCGTACTATAAATAGTAGTATGGAATAAAAGACGCTGTGTGCAGGTCGTTCCCGTGACCCGTGTCCCTTACAGGCAGAGCCTGCCTGTTTTTATATAAGATAGAACTGTAGATAGAAAAGCTTGCAGCCTGTTCGTGCGGCATTGGCCGTGCGTGTGGTCTTATTGCCACTTTTTGCATTGAAAGCTCACTTATAAAAAATGTTTGCAGCCTACACCTGCCCTACAGCGTCTCCTGCTTATGATTCAGAATTTTGAATTCTAACAAAGGAGAGTGAAACGCGATGACCGCGATTGGAGTGATCGTGGCCCTGATCGTTGCTGTGATCGGCGTTGGTGCGGGCTATTTTATTGGCTACAACAACCGTAAAAAGACCGCCGAAGCCCAGATCGGCAGCGCAGAAGCCGAGGCGACCCGCCTTGTGAACGAAGCGATCAAGACCGCAGAACAGAAACGCAAGGAAGCGGTTCTGGAAGCAAAGGACGAGGCCTTCAAGCTGAAGGCCGAGGTGGATGCCCAGAAGGCAGAAGCCGATAAGGAGATCAAGCAGCGCCGTGCGGAGATCAGCCGTCAGGAGAACCGCATCGACCAGAAGGAAACCGCCCTCGACCGCAAGACCGAGGTACTGGAAAAGAAGGAAGAGGAGCTGAAAAAGCGCGCCGCTGAGGCCGAGGAGCGTCTGGCCGAGATCGAGGCTCTGCGCGCCAAGGAGATGGAGCGGCTGGAAACGCTGGCCGGCCTGAGTCAGGAGGATGCCCGCGAGGTGCTGCTGCACAAGGTGGACGAGGAACTGACCCACGAAAAGGCCGTGCGTGTTGCCGCCTATGAGACCGACCTGAAGGAAAACTGCGACAACATTGCCCGCAACCTGATCGGTCAGGCCGTCAGCCGCTGTGCTGCTGACCACTGCAGCGAGACCACCGTGAGCGTGGTGCCGCTGCCCAGCGACGAAATGAAGGGCCGCATCATCGGCCGCGAGGGCCGCAACATCCGCGCCTTGGAGACTGCTACCGGCGTGGACCTGATCATCGACGATACCCCGGAGGCCATCACCCTGTCCTCCTTCGACCAGACCCGCCGCGAGGTGGCCCGCATGACGCTGGAACGCCTCATCGGCGATGGCCGCATCCACCCCGCCCGCATCGAGGAGACGGTGGAAAAGTGCCGCCACGAGCTGGAGCTGCAGATGAAGCGCGAGGGCGAGCGTGCCGTGATGGAGCTGGGCATCCATGGCCTGCACCCCGACCTGATCAAGCTGATCGGCCGGCTGAAGTACCGCACCAGCTTTGGCCAGAACGCCCTGACCCACAGCATGGAGGTGGCATGGGTGGCCGGTCTGCTGGCAGGCGAAATGGGTGTGAATGTGACCATGGCACGCCGTGCCGGTCTGCTGCATGATATCGGCAAGGCACTGGATCATGAGATCGAGGGCAGCCATGTGCAGATCGGTGTGGATATCTGCCGCAAGTACAAGGAAAACACCCAGATCATCCATGCCATCGAGGCTCACCACGGCGACGTGGAGCCTAAGACTCCGCTGGCCTTCATCATTCAGGCTGCCGACGCCATCAGCGCTGCACGCCCGGGTGCCCGCCGCGAGAACGTGGAAAGCTACGTCAAGCGTCTGGAAAATCTGGAGGAGATCTCTTCCAGTTTCGAGGGCGTGGAGCAGGCCTTTGCCGTGCAGGCAGGCCGCGAAGTGCGCATCATGGTCAAGCCCGATGTCATCAGCGACGATCAGGTGATCCTGCTGGCACGCTCCATTGCCAAGAAGATCGAGGACACGCTGGATTACCCCGGCCAGATCAAGGTCAATGTGATCCGCGAGAGCCGCGCTGTGGAGTACGCAAAATAAAGTTTTGCCCAAAAAGCTGCCGTGCAGATGCACAGCAGCTTTTTTCTGCTTGTAATCCGGCGGCAAAAAAGGTATCATGGAGAAAAACAGACCGAAAGGGGAGAACCACTCTATGAAACATGCAAGAAAATGGCTGGCCTGCCTACTGGCGGGTGCACTGGCGCTGGCGGTGCTGGCCGGATGCAGTGCACTGATGGGCGGCACGGTGCAGAAGGATACAGAACAGGCCAAGGCCCTGATGAAAGAGGTAGACCCTAGCCTGACCTATAATACCGATCTGGAAGATGCAGCCAGCCGTCTGGCAGACTGGCTGGTGGAGGACTCCACCCAGCTGACCACCCAGTCCGGCCTGCTGACACGCAAGGTGCCCATGACCACCGGCTCCGGTGCCATGCTGGACACGAATGTGTACGATTTTATCGATCATTCCACCAGCTTTCTGTTCCTGCCCAGAGGCGTGGTGATCGGCCTTGCAATGAACAACGAATGGGGCTTTACCGGCTACTTATATGCTCCGCCGCTGAGCGAGGCGGGCAGCGCACTGCGCAGCTATGCGGCAGGCCGCACACAGATGGGCGCGGTGTTCATTGAATACGGCGGCGAGACTTACGTAGTGGCTATGTTTGCCTGAAAACCGAAAAAACGGTGTTTCTCTGCTGAGAACAGTGCGTTTTCAGCAGGGATTTTTTGTGCTCTGCATGCGGACAGGAAAAACCCGCAAAAGGCTGTCTTGTGCGCGGAAAGTACGAATATACAGGTGAAATTTCTTCATCTGTTCCCCCGAAAAACACAAAAAACTCATGTTTTCATGAAACTGTATTTTGAACAACTACAGTATATCTTCAAAACTGCACAAAAACAAAAACAAAATTTTTGCTGACCATTGGTCAAAGCACAGAAAAACAGCCGGAAGCCTTTCCTTTTTAGGCGGAACAGCGTATAATGCGGATATCGCACAAAGGTGTGCAGCGCTCCGAAGAAGGAGCAAAAAACCTTTGTGCATTTTTCACCATTCAATGCTTTACTTTAATAAAGCATTGAGGCAAGAGAGAGGGAAAAAATATGAAATTCGATCGTCGTATTTCTCGCCGCAGCTTCCTGGCTGCTGCAGGCGTATCGGCTGCTGCACTGGCTCTGACTGCCTGCGGCGGCTCTTCCAGCACCGCTGCTTCCGGCTCCACCGCTGCTTCTGGTGCAGCCGCCTCTGCTGAGGGCGGTGTGCTGAACGTCATGCTGGAGACCGAAGTCCAGTCTCTGGACCCCCAGCTGGCTACCGACGGCACCTCCTTTGAGGTCATCGCATGCTACACCGACGGCCTGATGCAGATGGATGCGAACGGTGCAGCCGTGGAGGCTCTGGCAGAGAGCTATGAGCTGAGCGAGGACGGCAAGACCTACACCTTCCACCTGAAGGATGCAAAGTGGTCCAACGGCGATGCCGTTACCGCAGCAGACTTCGTGTTTGGCTGGCAGCGTGCTGTTGACCCCGCAAACGCATCCGAGTATTCCTATATGCTGAGTGATATCGGTCAGGTGGTCAACGCCGCCGAGATCATTGCAGGCAGCAAGCCCGTTACCGATCTGGGCGTTACCGCTGTGGACGACAAGACCCTGAAGGTGGAGCTGAACGTTCCGGTCAGCTACTTCCTGAGCCTGATGTACTTCCCCACCTTCTACCCCATGAACCAGAAGTTCTTTGAGAGCTGCGGCGATACCTACGGCACCAGCGCAGACACCGTGCTGTCCAACGGTGCATTCGTGATGACCAGCTATGAGCCGGCTGCCACCGCTTTTGAGCTGGTGAAGAACGCCGATTACTACGATGCCGACCGCATTGCGCTGGACGGCCTGAACTATCAGGTCATCAAGGACAGCCAGCAGGCTCTGATGAGCTATCAGAACGGCGATCTGGATATCACCCTGCTGAACGGCGAGCAGGTGGAGCAGGTCAAGGATGACCCCGAGTTCACCAGCGTGGGTGCCGGCTACCTGTGGTACATCAGCCCCAACATCGACGCTGTGCCGGATCTGGCAAACCTGAATCTGCGCCGCGCCATCACCTTTGCACTGGACCGTGAGTCCATCACCAATGACGTGCTGAAGGATGGCTCTTCTCCCGCCTACACCGCAGTGCCCGCGCAGTTCGCCACCGGCCCGGACGGCAGCGATTTCAGCGCCGACCAGACCAAGTTTGCAGAGTTCTGCGCATACGATCCCGACAAGGCAGCAGAGTACTACGAGCAGGCCAAGGCTGAGCTGGGCAAGGACTCCTTCTCCTTCACCATGATCGTCGACGCTGACGATGCTCCTCAGAAGGTCGCTCAGGTCGTTCAGGAGCAGCTGCAGACCACCCTGCCCGGCTTCACTCTGGAGCTGAAGGTGGAGCCCAAGAAGCAGCGCGTGCAGGATATGCAGGACGGCAACTTTGAGATCGGCCTGACCCGCTGGGGCCCCGACTACGCCGACCCCATGACCTATCTGGGCATGTGGGTCACCGGCAACTCCAACAACTACGGTCTGTGGAGCGACGCTGACTACGATGCCATCATCGCAGAGTGCACCACCGGCGATCTGTGCACCGATCCCGAGGGCCGCTGGGCAGCTCTGTACGATGCCGAGTCCATCGTGCTGGAGCAGGCAGTCATCTTCCCGCTGTATGGCCAGTGCAACGCCGAGATGATCTCCTCCGCCGTCACCGGCGTCGAGCACCATCCCTGCGCTCTGAACCGTGTTTACAAGAACGCAAAGAAGAGCGTCTGATCCTAATCGAGAACTGAAATGCCGCACAGTGGCAGCAAAATTGCCGCTGTGCGACTTTTTGGCTTTTTGCCTGTCCGCGCCCGGTGCCCGGCTGACCGCGGCAGAGCGAAAGCCGCTCCGCAGAGAAGCGGGGCAGAAAGATTGTTTAAGGGGGGTCTACCCAACGTGAAAAAATACACGCTCAAGCGTATCATCACTTCGTTGTTTACGCTGCTGGCCATCCTGCTGGTGTTGTTCATCCTCATGCAGCTGATGCCCGGTTCGCCTTTCAACGATGAAAAGCTGACGCCGGAAATGCGCGCATCCCTGTACGCAAAGTACGGTCTGGATCAGCCCATCTATGTACAGTTCTTTCGCTATGTAACCAACATGCTGCGCGGTGACTTCGGCGTAAGCTACAATATTTCCAAGAACACGCCCATCTCCCAGCTGATCCAGTCTCGTCTGCCCATTTCCATCCGTGTGGGCGGCATGGCTGTTACACTGGGTGCCATCGTGGGCCTTGTGCTCGGCATCATTGCAGCCCTCAAGCGGGACACCATCTTCGACACTCTGGCCACCATCATCTCGGTCATCGGCGTGTCGGTGCCGTCTTACGTGATCGCACTGGCCTTGAGCTATACCTTTGGTTTCAAGCTCAAGTGGTTCCCCATGCTGTTCAGCGCAAAGGACGTGTTCGGCTCCAGTGTGCTGCCCAGCATCTCGCTGTCCATGTTCACCATGGCTTCCATTGCCCGCTTTACCCGCAGTGAAATGATCGAAGTTCTGGACTCCGATTATATGCTGCTGGCCGAGAGCAAGGGCATTTCCGGCCCGGCGCTGATCTTCCGCCACGCGCTGCGCAACGCGCTGATCCCCATTATCACCGTGCTGGCCCCGCTGATCGTGGACCTGATGACCGGCTCGCTGGTGGTGGAGAAGATCTTCGCCATTCCCGGCGTGGGCAGCCTGCTGGTGACGGCCATCCAGTCCAACGACTACAATGTGGTCATCAGCCTGAGCTTCATCTACAGTGCCATGTACATTGGCATCATGCTGGTCGTTGACCTGCTGTACGGCATCATCGACCCGCGCATCCGCTTGGCAAAGGGGGACGACTGATATGGCAGAAAAAGCGATTCGCCTGGGCGGCGAAGCCACGGCTGATGCCATCGTCAGCGCAGTGGATACCATGTATTCCGAGCACACCTTCAACGAGAAGGACTTTGTGCTCAAGCATAACGACGCAGAGATCGCAATGGACTCGAACTTTGCCGCACAGAGCTTCTGGAAGGATGTGCGGGTGCGCTTCTTCCGCAAAAAGAGCGCGGTGCTCGGCCTGATCCTCGTTGTCTTTATCGTGCTGCTGGCGGCATTTGGCCCCGGCATGAACGAGTATACCTACTCCGGTCAGGAGCTGAGCCAGAAAAACTTTGCGCCCCGCGTGCAGGTGCTGGAAAACTTCGGCATCTTCAACGGTGACGAGAAAATGAGCACCACCACCGGCTCCAAGACAGTGAATGCCTATGTGGAAAAGGGCAAGGAGGATGTCTACTACTGGTTCGGCAGCGACACCTATGGCCGCGATATCTGGACCCGCACCTGGGAGGGTGCCCGCGTGTCCCTGATCATCGCGGTTGCCGCCGCCATCATCGATATGGTCATCGGTATGAGCTACGGTTTGATCTCCGGCTACTTTGGCGGCAAGGTGGATATGATGATGCAGCGTTTTCTGGAAGTTGCCAACGGCATCCCCCGTCTGGTGATCGTCACGCTGCTTCTGCTGGTGCTCAAGCCCGGCATGATCACCATTATCTTTGCTCTGATGCTCACCGAGTGGGTGGGCATGAGCCGCATTGCCCGCGCTGAGATGCTCAAGCTGAAGGATCAGGAGTTCGTGCTGGCCTCCCGCACGCTGGGCGCAGGCAGCTTCTTCATCATCTTCAAGGAAGTGCTGCCCAACATCATCGGACCCATCATCACGCAGGTCATGTTCAGCATCCCCACCGCAATTTTCACCGAGGCATTCCTGTCCTTTGTGGGTCTGGGCATCCCGGTGCCGCAGTGCTCGCTGGGTTCTCTGATCAGCGAGCTGTACAACAGCTTCACCACCCATCCTTATCAGATCATCCCGCCCATGGTGGTCATGAGCCTGCTGATGATGAGCTTCAACCTCGTGGCCGACGGCCTGCGCGAGGCGCTGGACCCCAAGATGAAGAGTATGTAAGGAGGAACACCCCATGCCTGAAGCAAAAAAAGAACAGGTCTTGTCGGTGCGAGACCTTGATATCACCTTTAAGACCACCGCAGGCCCGGTGCACGCCATCCGCGGCGTGAACATCGACCTGTACAAGGGCGAAACGGTGGCGCTGGTGGGCGAATCCGGCTCCGGCAAGTCCGTTACCATGAAGGCCGCCATGGGCATTCTGGCACAGAACGCCATTGTGAACAGCGGCTCCATCCAGTTCAGCTACCATCACGCCGACGGCAGCCCCGAGACGGTGGACCTGCTGCAGAAGGACAAAAAGTGGATCCGCCGCCACATCAACGGCAAGCGCATCGCCATGGTGTTTCAGGACCCCATGACCAGCCTTGACCCCACCATGCCCATCGGCAAGCAGATCATGGAGGGCATGCTGTGGCACTACAAGATGCCCAAGGATGCCGCCTACAAAAAGGCTGTGCAGCTGCTGGAAGAGGTGGGCATCACCGATGCCGAAAAGCGCATGAAGAGCTACCCGCACCAGCTGTCCGGCGGTATGCGCCAGCGCGTGGTCATTGCCATTGCACTGGCCTGCGACCCCGACCTGCTGATCTGCGACGAACCCACCACCGCACTGGATGTGACCATTCAGGCCAAGATCCTGGAGCTGATCCGCAGCATCCAGCGTGAGCGCGGCATCTCTGTCATTTACATCACCCACGATCTGGGCGTTGTGGCAAAGGTGGCCGATTATGTGGACGTGATGTACGCAGGCAAGATCGTGGAGACCGGCACCATCGATGAGATCTTCTACGAGCCGCGCCACCCCTACACATGGGGCCTGCTTTCCGCCATGCCCGATCTGGACACCGCAGACGACCGTCTGTACACCATTCCGGGTTCGCCGCCGAACCTGCTGCATGAGAAGCAGGGCGATGCCTTTGCGCCGCGCAACCATTTTGCCCTGAACATCGACGACGAAGTGGACCCGCCCATGTTCAAGATCAGCGACACCCACTATGCAGCTACATGGCTGCTGGACCCCCGCGCACCCAAGGTGGACATGCCGCCTGAGCTTGCTCAGCGCATTGCCCGCATGCGTGCCGAGGCAGAAAAGATCAAGGAGGCGGAATAAATGGCAGGACAGAATGCTGCTCCGCTGCTGAAGGTCGAGGGCCTGAAGCAGTATTTCCGCGTGAGCAAGAGCTATACCGTCAAGGCTGTGGACAACGTCAGCTTTGAGATCTATCCCGGCGAGACCTATGGTCTGGTGGGCGAGTCCGGTTCCGGCAAGTCCACCATCGGCCGCAGCGTCATCCGCCTGTATGACCCTACTGCCGGCAAGATCACCTTTGATGGGCAGGATATCAGTGGCAAGCTGAACCACAGCCAGAACAACACCCTGCGCACCCAGATGCAGATGATCTTTCAGGACCCTATGGCATCCCTGAACCCCCGCAAGAAGGTGGAGGATATCATCGGCGAAGGTCTGGACATCCACCACATGTACAAGACCCGCGAAGAGCGCCGCGAAAAGGTGGAGAAAATTCTGGCCAAGGTGGGCCTTGCGCCCGAACATGCTGAGCGCTATCCCCACCAGTTCTCCGGCGGCCAGCGCCAGCGCGTGGGCATTGCCCGCGCCCTCATCATGAACCCCAAGCTTATCATCGCAGATGAGTGCATCTCGGCGCTGGACGTGTCCATTCAGGCACAGGTGGTCAACCTGATGAAGGATATCCAGCAGGAGACCGGCACGGCCTACCTGTTCATTGCGCATGACCTTTCCATGGTCAAGTACATTTCGGATCGCATCGGCGTGCTGCATCTGGGCCACCTGCTGGAGACGGGTACCACCGAAGAGATCTTCGAGAACCCCATCCACCCCTACACCCGCAGCCTGCTGTCGGCCATCCCGCTGCCGAACCCCGTTGTGGAGAAGCGCCGCGTGGCTGAGACCTACGACTATGCATCTTCCGGCATCGACTACAATAAGGGCACCGATCACCTTGTGAGCGGCAGCCACTATGTCAAGTGCACCGACGAAGAGTTTGCAAAATGGTGTAAATGATAATAAAACAAAGAAGGAGCGTTTCCACGCGGGAACGCTCCTTCTTTGTTTTATTATCATTACTTGAATAAGTTTTGGGTTCAAGTCCTAGCGGCCCTCAGAACGGCATCCGACACCTTTTGACATTCCTATGCGCTGGGACCCGCGCACTAAACAACAGCCCACTGGGCTGT
>ERZ773130.1415-NODE-1415-length-22712-cov-4.963941_pt1 | contig 22712 bp, 21 predicted proteins | sample MGYA00511919_ERZ773130 | MGnify/ENA primary metagenome ERZ773130 (study PRJEB29015, sample SAMEA2737851) | human gut metagenome | biome: human gut; feature: human-associated habitat; material: faeces | place: China | collected 2012 ...
TTTAATTTTTTTATATAATATAATGGATATCTTATTTGATGTACTATTCCTAATGCAATTAAACAATCTGGAAATAAATTTGCATTCATATGTGTATGCAAATCTGTTCTGAATTTTGATTTTTTTAATATATATGTTTTTACGATTGTTTTTTCTATTGGCAAATTATAATTTTTTGTTTGTGACATAAATGTTTTGGTTATTGCTGGTATCTTTGCTTTTATTTCTATTCTGTCTTCATATATATTTGCAATCTTTATTCCACCTAATCTAAATATATATACTTCTTCATTGTTACTATTTATACTTGCAAGTATCTTTCCTATTATTATTTTCATATCTTTATTATTTTTTTGTATTTGAAGTCCACAAATTTTTGCTAAATTTGTTATTAGATTTCCTGTATTGTGATTTGGTGTTTCTAATATATATGTAATTTCATCAGCATCTGTTTTTTTTAAGTTAACAATAATATCTTTTTCTTTATCTAAATAAAATTTATTAATCATATTCTAATCCTTTCATAAAAAAGTATTAAAAAAAATTATATCATATTTTCTTTCATCTTGCAACGATTATGTAAAGTTTTTTACTGTTATATATATTATTCAAAAAATAAGAAAAGAATTCCAAAAAAATTCTTTTCTTATTTTTTCTTATCCTTAATATACGGATGTTATATGATACTCAACTTTTCCTGTTTTCACTTCTATATTTAAGAAATCAAACAGTTTTTTTAATGGTGCTTTATCTGTTAATTTTATTTTTTCTTCATATTCAACAACAATATACTGTTTTTCCTCTTTTTCTTCTTCAAAAACAAACGTTGTCATTGGTGAAATTTCAATTCTTTCATTAGAATAATAAATTTTTGTACTTTCATATTCATATTTTCTCCAAGAATTTGGTCCTTGAAAAAATACTAAACTGTAAATGAAGTACTCTATTAGTAAATTAATAAATACAATTATTACAATGTTTCTTATTTTTTCTTTGACTCCACTCCCAAATAATTTTTTATTAAATCTTCTCTTTTCTTCATTACTAATTCTTGAATAATTAACCCAAAAATAAATAGTTAACAAAATTAAGACATCAATTACCGAAACAATTAATCCAATTACTACTGCAGCTACCATAGTTGTTTTCCTCCAATTTTCTAATTGTAAATGTTGAATATCAATTCCAAAACAGAATTGCTATAATATTATACACTTACATTTACATGTTGTCAATTGATATGAGAAATAATAAAACCAAAAAGAGAGCTCTCTGAATTTTACTTCTTTGAACTCTCTTCTTGGTTACAGCTTAGCTGTTAACAGGTGCATAGGACTTCTTCTTGTATTCGATCATAATGTTTTTCCTCTCCGCCCTTTATTCTTGGGCTTTGTGACTTTCGTCAGTTGTTTTCAGCTATGGCCGTTTGCCATGCTACTATTTATTATAGCATATTTTATGTAAAATTGCAAATATACGAAAAAAAGCACATAGAATATATATCTATGTGTTTTCAATATTACATTTTTTTCTAATATCTATTATTTTCTCATTAATTTTATCTACATTAACACCTTCAAAATTTTGTTTATCGGAAATATCATATTTTTCCTTTATTTCTATAATTCTGTTAACACTTCTATCAATTCTATTTTCTTTTATTTTTCCAGATTCAACTAATTGAACTATATTGTTTAACACACGTTGTTCTTCATCTTTATTAAATCTAAATACAATAATATCATTTCCCGCTTCAAACGCTTTTCTTACAGCTAAATCTGGTCCATAAAACAATTTTATAGCTCTCATTTTTAGATCATCTGTAATTATTAATCTATTATATCTAAATTTTTTTCTTATATATTTACAAATAAATTTTCTTGACAATGATGCTGGATATATTCCGGTCACTTTAGGAATTAATAAATGTCCTACTAATATTGCATCTGCTCCATTCTGTATTGCTTGTGAGAATGGGTACACATCTTCATCTTCAATTTTTTTCATTGGAATATTTATTACTGGCAAAAAATAATGTGAATCTTGTTTAGTTGCACCATGACCTGGAAAATGTTTTACAACAGAAACAATATTATTTTTCTGTAATGCTTTCATCACGGCAATACCACACTCAGATACTTTTTCTTTATCATAGCCAAAACTTCTATCTCCAATAACTTTTTGTTTTTCATATCTTCTTAAATCTAATACTGGTGCAAAATTCAAATTAAATCCAGATTTGTATAATAACTCTCCTGTTATTTCAGATGCTTCTTTTACTAATTTTTCTCCCCCAACATTTGCAATCACATTGGCAGAAGGTAAATTTTTCAACTCCTTTGGCATTCTATTTACTCTTCCACCTTCTTGGTCTATTGCTATAAATAATGGTATTTGATTATTTTTATTTAACTCTTTTAATTCTCTAATTAGTTTTAACATCTCTGAATATGTAGAAAAATTTTTTCTATATAAAATTACTCCACCAATTTTATAATTTATTATCATATTTTTAATTCGATCTGTTATGTAATTAGTATCCATACCAATCATAACCATTTGCCCTATTTTTTCTTTTAATGATAATTCTTTTGCTTTCATATTTATAACCCTTCCATTAATGCAAATTATTTTCTTGAAAAATAAATATCTGCACTTGGATTAGCTAGTTTTATTCTCTTATCTTCAAGAAGTTTCATAATTGTTAAATTAAGCTTTGTACTAAATGTTAAGAATTTATCATAATCAACAATATTTGTATATAAGAATACTTTTATTATTATTGCTTCTGCTCCTATTTCTGTTACATTTATTTGAATTGTATTTTTATTTATTTCTTGCATGCTTTCTAAAATATTTCTTATTGATTTCATTAATTCTTCTGTTTTTTCTGAACTTGTGTCTAATGGTAATCTTAGAGTCATTTCTATTCTTCTTGCGTTTATTGTTGCACTATTTATTATTGCTTCTGATAATATTTTTGTATTTTGAATTGTAACTGTTGTATTTTCTACTGTTTTTATTTTTATACTTCTAAATTTAATATCAACAATCGTACCAGATATATCTCCAATAGTTACCCAGTCACCTATTTCAAATGGTTTTTCTGAGGCAATTGCCATTCCACTTAACAAATTACTTACTAGTTCTTGAGCAGCTAATGCAATTACAACACTACCTAAACCAAGACCTGTGATTATACCATTTAGATCATATCCAAATTCTGATATAATCATAAATCCAGCAACAATATAAATTAATACTTTTAAAAGTTTTGTCCCTGTTTGGATTAATTTTTGATTTTCTTGTAATTTCTCATTACCTTTTACTTTTTTCATTAATTTTGATGTTGGTGATATCATTCCAACCAATATTTTAGCAATACTTAATATAACTGCAACCCTTATTAATTTTATGCAAAATGCCATCGCAGTTGCTGGTAATGCTAATATTATTAATGCTAAATATATTCCAAAACATAAAAATATACTTCTTAATCCTTTATATGTATCATTTTCTTTTAATACTTTTTTATCTTTTTCATTTACCTTCCAAATTTTTAATAATAATCTTGGAAGCCATATGCTTAATACGAAAAATATCACCAAAATTGCTATTGATATAAATATATCTGCTATATCTTTTGCTTTTATGCCTTCGATAAATGTTTTTATTGTTTCCATTTATTCCTCCATTCTATTTAAGGAATTTGAACAAGGCAACATAGTTTTCCTTTGTTCATGCCCAATTTATATTATTTTCTAAGTTCTGCACCACATTTTTTAGATACTGCATCAATTATTTTGTCCATTAATCCATTAATTTCTTCATCTGTTAATGTTTTCTTCATATCTGAAAATGTTAAAGAATATGCTATTGATTTTTTGTCAATTCCAACTCCAACACCAGTATAAACATCAAATACTTCAATATTTGTAAGTAGGCTTCCTCCTGCTGATTTAATTACTTTTTCAATATCTTTTGATACTGATTTTTTATCAACTACAAGTGCTATATCTTTATTAATACTTGGAAATTTTGAAAATTCTTTATATTTCATCTTTCCTACTTTTTTTGTAAACAATTCATCTAAATTGATTTCAAGAACATATACATCATCTTTGGTTACACTTGGATGTATTTTTCCTATCATACCTATATTTGAACCATTTACATTTATCATTGCACTTTGACCTGGATGCATTTCTTTTGGCATCTCTTGTTTCATAAAACTATATCTTCCTGAATATCCAAGGTAATCAAGTACTTCTTCTGCAATTCCTTTTATTACATAAAAATCTACAGTTTTATTATTGTTTAATCCTGTTGAGTATTTTCCAGACATTAATACACATAATTTTGTATCTTCTCCATATACTTCGCCTTTTTTATAGAATCCTTTTCCAATCTCAAATATTGATATATCTTTTTGTTCCCTTGCTTTGTTATACTCATATACTTTATACAATGATGGTATCATACTATATCTTAATGTATTTCTATCTTCTGTTATTGGATCTAATAATTTTAATGGTTCAAATTTATCTAATGTATATCCATTTACTTCTTTATCATTTATTAAAACATATGTTAATGTTTCTTTTAATCCTAATGCTATCATTTTATTTCTAATTTCTCTTTGTGTTTTATCATAGCTTCCTTTTCTCATTGGAACAATTGGCAATTTTCCTTCTATATTGTCAACTCCATATATACGGCTTACTTCTTCAATTAAATCTTCTTTTATTGATATATCTAATCTTCTTGTTGGAACTGTTACTTTAATTGTTTCTCCATTTACTTTGTAAGAAAATCCTAATTTTCTAAATACATTTAATATTTCTTCATTAGGTATAACTGTTCCTAACACATCATTTATATTTTTAAATGTTATTTCAATTTCTTTTTCTTTATTATTTGTTTTGTCATATTCTACAGTTCCTGTTACAACTGTTCCTCCAGCATATTCTTCTAATAGTTTACAAGCTCGTTCAATTGCCATTGTTGTTCTTTCTGGATCTAATCCTTTTTCAAATCTGTTGCTTGCTTCACTTCTTACTATTTTCTTTGACGTTTTTCTTACTTTTACTGAATCAAAAATTGCTGATTCTATTATGATATTTTTTGTATCTGGTTCTACTTCTGTTTCAAGTCCTCCCATAACTCCTGCAAGACCAACACCATGTGTAGCATCTGCAATTACTATATCTTCACTTGTTAATGTTCTTTCAACATTATCTAATGTTGTTAATTTTTCTCCATCTTCTGCCATTCTTACTACTAGTTTATTTCCTAATTTATCAGCATCATAGAAATGTAATGGTTGACCTAATTCTAACATTACATAATTACTAATATCTACAACATTGTTTATTGGCCTTATTCCAGATGCAATTAATCTATTTTTTATGAATATTGGACTTTCTTCTATTTTTACATTTTCTACTTTCTTTACTAATAATTTTGAACAATTTTCTGTTTTTACTTCTGTTTTAAATGTTTTGTTTATATCTTCCCCTGATTCTTTGTGTTTTAAATCAACATCTTTTACTTTTTTATCATAAATTGCTCCTACTTCATAGGCCATTCCTAAAATGCTTAATAAATCCCCTCTATTTGCTGTTAATTCAAAATCTATTACACCATCATCCATTTGAAGATATTTTATTGGATTTCCACCAATTTCTGCATCTTCTCCTAATTCTGCTATTCCTTCTGAATCCTCTGGTTTTAAAAATTTATGTTCAAGTCCTAATTCTGCTATTGAACATAACATTCCATTTGATTCTTGACCTCTTATCATTCCTTTTTTTATTGTTTTTTCTGGTAATACTGCACCATCTAAAGCTACTATTACTTTTAATCCTGTTCTTGCATTTGGAGCACCACATACTATATCTAATACTTCTGTTCCAATATTTACTTTGCATAAATGTAAATGGTCTGAGTCTGGATGTGGCTCACATTCTGTAATTTGTCCTATAACCAATTTTGTTGCATTTATTAAGTTACTTGCTGAATCATATTCATTTCCAACTCTCGTCATATCTTCTGCTAATTGTTTTACATCTACATCTATATCTATATAGTCTTTTAAAAAGTTTGTACTTAGTTTCATTTTTATTCAATTCCTTTCTTGCTTTTTTCAAAAGCACACATAATACTAAAGTTCTTTTATATCTCTATTTATCTACGAATTATTCTTCGTCCTTTCTGTCAAATTGGCTTAGGAATCTAATATCATTTGCATATAAATATCTCATATCTGGTATTCCATATTTAAACATTGCTAACCTTTCAAGTCCTGTTCCAAATGCAAATCCACCATATTCTTCTGGATCATATCCATTCATTTTTAATACATTTGGATGTACTATTCCAGCTCCTAAAACTTCTATCCAGCCTGTTTGCTTACATAAACTACATCCTTTTCCACCACATTTGAAACAACTTACATCTACTTCATAAGATGGTTCTGTAAATGGGAAATAACTTGGTCTAAACCTTAATTCACAATTTTTTCCTATTAATTTCTTTACAAATATTTCAAGTGTTCCTTTTAAGTCTGCAAGTGATACATGTCTTTCTTTTTTATCTATTACAAGTCCTTCTACTTGACCAAATTGATGTGAATGTGTCGCATCATCTTCTCTACGATATGTTTTTCCAGCACAAATCATTCTTATTGGTGTTTTTTCTGTATTTGCTAGCATTGTTCTTGCTTGAACAGCTGATGTTTGTGTTCTTAATAAATATTCATTTGTTATATAAAAACTGTCTTGCATATCTCTTGCGGGATGTCCTTTTGGTAAATTTAATCTCTCAAAACAGAATTCATCTGTTTCTAATTCTGGTCCTGAAATTACATCATATCCCATTGATACAAATAAATCTTCTATTTCTTCTATTACTCTATTTACTGGATGTTTACTTCCTCTTTGAATTTTTGTTGCTGGTAATGTTATATCTATTGTTTCTTTTTCTATTTTTTCTTCTAACATTTTTGATTTTATTTGTTCTTCAGCAATTGATAGTTTTTCTTCTATTTCTTTTCTTGCTTCATTTACTAATGCTCCTACTTTGGGTCTTTCTTCTGCTGTTAATGCTCCTAATCCTTTTAATAAATTTGATAATTCACTTTTCTTTCCTAAGAATTGTACTTTTAATTCTTGTAAATCTTGTGAATTTTTTATTTTTGATATTTTTTCTTCTGCTAATTTTTTAATTTCGTCAATTTTGCTTTGCATTTTTATTTCCTCCTTTTTATACAAAACGTAAATAGAGCCAATCTTCCTATTTTTTAGGACGATTGGCTCTTTCGTGGTACCACCTAATTTTATTAATGGCTTACTTATGCATAATATCTCTCTATAAGCTCGCCTAATTAACCTCTTTATAGTTTTAACGGTTCTACCGCTTCTTTCTACTTGCTTTTTGCTTTGAAAAAAAGACCTCAAAAGTGAAATTTCAATATATTTAATATAAATGGTTCTCATCTTTACCATTCTCTCTGTAATATTTTACAATATATCTACTTTGCTTTTTCTATGGATTTTCTTTATAATCTTTGCATATTATATCATTATTTTTTGAAAATGTAAACTAAAAAAGTGATTTTATTTTATAAAATCACTTTTTTATATTAGAAACTTCTTCCGCCTCCACCATGAGATGTTCCACTACTTCCAGAATGTGTTGAGCTTCCACTACTTTCTCCACTAGATGAACTACTTTCTACTCTTCTTGTTTGTGAAACATGTTTGTCTAAAAACTGATCTGTTTGTTCTGTCAATTTCAATGGTTTAGAAATATACTTACTAGCCTCTCTGTTTTTTTGTGGTTTTCTATGTGAACACACTCCGATAATTATAAAGATTGCTGTTGCTATTGAACTACATATCAAAGAACTTTTTATCATCTTTGATGTAGATATTATTGTATCTCCGCCATTTCTTCCCTTTTTAGCAAAGTATGTTGCATATTTTATAAATTGTTCTGCACATCCAGAATAATCCTTTTTAGAAATTTTATCATATGTATAATCTAAAATAGCGTCAATTCTTTTATCATTATATATTTCTATTGCTTTTCCAGTTGTTGAAATCCACATCTTTCTATTATCCATGTCAATTAAAAACAATAAACCATTTTTATTTACCCCAACACCAAAATCATTATAATCATAAAAATCATCTGCGTAACCCATTGAACTACTTTTTGGATTTTCATTTATTGTAACAATAGCCATATCCATATTATACTTTGAAATAAATTTCTTAATCATATTATAAATTTCTTTTTCTTTGTCATCTGGTATTAATTTTGCATAATCATATATCTTTAATGTATTATCAACAATTGGTGTTTTATCTTTTGCATATGAAGTTTGTGAATTATCTTCCAACACATTTGTTTTTTTTGTATATCCATATACATTATAGGCTTTTCCAAATCCAAGTATAATTATAAAAATTATGCATACTGTCAAAAATTTAAATTTTTTTCTCATTTACATCATTCCCCTCATTAAATTAAATATAAAAAATAAAATAAAACTAATTCCAAAAAATAGTATACCTTTTTTTATAACTTTTCCACTATCCATTGGCACTGTTCCTACAACTTTTTTTGTCTGTCCATTCATTGCAAATGTATACATTTTTTCTTTAAATTTTATATTTAACATCCATACTGGTAATAATGCATATTCAACTTCTCCACTATTAATATTTACATCACTATTATCAACAGTTACTGAATTATACCCCCTTATTGTAGATTTTAATTCATCTACCATTGTATTTTCCATTCTATTTTTTGCCCTATCATATACTTCATCTTTATTTAAATCATATTTTTCTGCTAAAAAACCAGATAAATATGATCTATTAAATGGTTTAAATTCACTATAATTATATGGTTCTATTGAGTCCATTATTTCATCTTTGAATTTAGTTGAACTGTCTACTGGTAAATCTTCTATCTCTAATTCTCCACTTCTTGTACATCTAAATGTTGATGTTTCTGTATAATCATAATTTCCAGAACTCCATCTTCTTATTTGAGTTGCCCTAGATTGTATATTTCCATTCATTTGACCATCATAAAGCCAAAATGGTATATATACACCTGTTATTTTTTCTATGTTTTTTTCATCATGAAAGTCAGATGGTGCAAACCATCTTTTCTTTACATTCTTTTTAAATTCTTCTATTGCTTCTTCTTTTGTTGTTTTAAATGGAATTAATTTATCTGGCTTAAACTCACCTTGAAGTCTATTTTTCATAATTGTAGTATTTCCACAATATACACAATGTGTTGCAACAGTATTAGCATCTGTAACAACTGTTGCACCACAATTAGGGCATGTATATTCATCTATTTCAAAATCTAAATTTTCCTTTGTTTCTTTTTCTTGTTGCTTTTCAAACTCCCCTATTTCATATGAATTACCACAATATTCACAATCCCATTTTTGTGTTGTTGGATTAAATTTTACATTTGCACCACAACTTGGGCATTTGTTGTCTACTGTAATCTTCATTTGTTTTTCTCCTTTAGTTTAACTTATTTCCACAATTTGGGCAAAACTTTGCACCATTTTCTACTTTTTTACCACAATTAGAGCAAAAAACTTTTTCAGGCTTTTTTTGTCCACAGTCTGGGCAGAAATTTCCTTTTACTTGTTTCTTGCAATTTGGACATTCCCACATATCTGATGTTGAACTATTATTGTTTACTGATGAATTACTTGTATTTTGCCAAGGAGCTGTAGTAGCACCTCCCATTACACCTCCTGATGCCATATTAGCCATTCCAATTCCCATAAATCCTGTTGTTGCGCCATTTGCATTATTAGCTGCATCTTTCATTGATTGAGCATATGCACCAACCATTGTTCCTTGTTGCATATATGCATTTGAACTTAATTCATAATTATTAATTTTTTCTTGTGATGCATCATCTAATGTTACTGATTCTATGTTAAATCCTTCTATTGAAATTCCTCTTCCTTTAATTCTATTATCAAAATTATCTTGAGCCATAATTTCTTTTATTTTAGCTTTTTGACTTGGTAATGCACGTACAGGAATTTTATTAACATATCCTAATTCATTTAATACTTTTTCAAATGAGTCCATTACTTCACTTCTCATTTGTTCTAATAATTGATCTTTTTTATATACTTCACTCATTCCTGCAATTTCACTCATAAATGTAGCTGGATTTGTTAATTTAAATGTATAGTTTCCAAAACATTTTATATTAACTGCTAATGGTAAAAGCTCTCCTGTCATTTGATTTGGAATTGCATGTGACCAATCATCATACATAACTGGTGTTGGTGTTCCAAATTTATTATTTATAATTTCTTTTATATTAAAGAAGAATACTGCTTGTTGCTTACTTGAAGCTCCATTATATGTGAATCTTTCCCACATTTCTTTAAACATTCCTTTAAATTCACCCTCAAACATTGATGGTGTAGATGATGTATCAAATTTATAATATCCTTCTTCTGCTGTTGCATCTATTACTTTTCCATTATCATATATAATAGCACATTGACCTTGTCCTACTATTATTGTACTTCCATTTGATATAACTCCATTTTTAGTTGTTTTTTTCATCATTAGTATATCATTTCCCATTTCTTCACATCTGATTGCTTCTTTCCATTGATCATGTAAAGTACTTCCTATTGCACTTACTGCTGCTTTTATTAATCCCATTTTTATTCCTCCTAATTTTATATTTATATATTTTTATTTTATCATTTGTATTCTTTTTTTGCAATGTATAATCCTTATTTTTCATTTTTAAAATTTTTTTTAGTTTTTTTGTTTTTTCTATTGACAAATATTCACAATTGTCTTATAATAATCATTGTCGTAAGACATAAGCCAGTTTATATTTATGCAGATGTGGCGGAACTGGCAGACGCACAGGACTTAAAATCCTGCGGTTGAATAAACCGTGCCGGTTCGATTCCGGCCATCTGCACCATTAGAACCTCAAGTGTTTCGTAAGATAAACTTGAGGTTTTAATTTTAAAAATAGTGCAAAGTTCTAACAAAAGTTCTAACACTTTTCCCAAATTAGAATTTTTATAAATAGTTAGAAATATATTTTTTAAGACAGATTACCTAAATAGCGAGTTTGGTAATTTGTTCTTTTTTTGTATCTTTTGTATCTAATGCAAGTTTATTTTCAATTACATTTGCAGATACCTTTTTATTTTCTATATCTGCATGGGCATATCTTAGCGTAGTTTGGAAATTAGAATGACCTAGCCATATTTGTATATCTTTAACTGGTACACCATTCTGAATTAATAAAGTACCACAGCTATGTCTTAAATCATGTAGCCTAATGTGTCGTAGATTGTTATTATCTAATATTTTACTAAAAGTTTGTGTTACATATCCAGGTTTCATTAATTCTCCATTTTGCATTAAACAAATATAGTCTTTATAATCATTGCAATAAGTATTGCCATAAAATTTTTTATATTCATCATATTTTTCTTTATAAGAATTTAGTAAATTTGCTATAAAATCAAATAAAGGCAAAGTCCTATAACCTGAATCGCTTTTAGCTCTATCTTTGAAAATAAATTGTGTAACACCATCAATTTTACCACGACCTACAGTGTGCCTAATCGTTAATGTTTTAGCTTTGAAATCAATAGCATTCCATTTAATACCTATGACTTCTTCACGCCTTAATCCATATACACCTGCAATTATTACTGGTAATTCAATAGTTGTATTTTTTATAATTTCCATTAGATTTAATAACTCATCTTGTGTATAATAATCAGCTGTATATTCTTTAGTTTTAATTGTTTCTAGTTTAGTAGCAGGATTACTATCTATTATTTCTGTAATAACAGCACTTTTTAGAGCTTTACTAATATTTGCTCTATAATGTTTTACTGTATTTCCAGATAGACCTTCAGCAAATAGTAAATCAAAAAAGTCTTGAATGTGTTTAGGTTTTAAATCGACTAATTTAATTTTTTTTGCTTTAAAGTATTTATATAATCTACCTTTAATAACTTGCTCATAACCTATATATGTTGTTTGTTCAACTTTTCCTTTTTGCTTTTCTAGCCATTCTAACATATAATCACAAAATAAAATATTTTTATATTTATCATATATGTTTGGATCTCTTAATTTTATTTTAGATTTTTGCTCATATTCAATTTTAAATTGTTCTAGTTTTTCTTCAGCTTTTTTCTTATTTCCTTTTATAGTATAACCAGTTGGAATCCATTTTGGTTTTCTTTTTCCATAGTCATCATATAAATTTAAAACTGCATAATACAGTCCTTTCTTTTTTTGTAAGCTACCTGTTATCATTTTTCTCCTTTCCGTTGTAACAGTTTATATTTAACTTATCATTGATATTTTGTTTATTATACCATGATAATCAAAAAATTCCTACTGTTCTGTCATTACATATTTGATAACATTAACTTTAGGAATTTTATATTCTCTGCCAACTTTTTTACTTTTTATTTTCTTTTCTCTTAACATACGATACGCAAGAGAGTTACTAATTCCACCTAGCATTTTTCTCATTTGTGTAAGATTTACAATGTCTGGGTAGTCTGTAAACATTAAAGTATAAGATTCTTTCATATCAGCCATATTTAGCACCTCCTTTAAGATTTAAAATAAAAAAAGACCTATTTATCAATAGGACTAATTAAATACTATAACAATATCTTTTCTTGTATTTTTGTGTTGGTATTTTAATATTCATATTTATTGATTTAGGAACATCACTACCAACTTTTAATTTTCTATCTATAACTAGATTGCCTTTACTATTTCTATGATATGCACTTGAATTCCATTTTCTATAAGCTAAATCACTTATTTCAAAAGAATAAGATAATTCTTTACTTGCTTCAATATGTTGTTGTTTAACAAATTCAAATAATTGTTTATCATTTTCATTTTGCCTTTTATTTCTAATCCATTCTCTTTTTGCAATTTTACGATTTTCTTTGCTAATTTGTATTCTATATTCTTTTTCTTGAATATATCTTGTATCATTTTTAATTATTTTTGTAATATAAGATGGATTAACGTCTAATTCCTTTGCTATAGTAATTGGTTTTTTGTGTTCATTATAATATTTGTCTAGAATATAGTTTTTGGTATTTATAGCCATCACAACCTTTCAATCAATTTGGTAAAATTTTTGTCTACATCTTTTTTATACAAGTATAGCTCTTGACATTTTATATTAATTGATGTAATATATTATTATATTTCAACTATTAATATTTGACACTATTATAAAGTAATAATTGTAATATGTCAATATATTACAGCAAAAAATTAAAAATTTTAAGGAGAATACAATAATGGAATTTAATTTTAAAAGTAACAGTGCATATTCTTATATGAGATATGGTGGATATCAAGGAAAATATAAAGGAAAAGAATACTATATGGTTCCCAACCCAGAGGCTAGTATAAATATTAGGGATTTATATGATATGTTCAGTAAAATGGACTCAATATTGGTGGATTTATTAAATATAGGAAGAATATGTATAGATTCAGAAGATGATCAAACTAAGTTTACTTGTGCATATTTCTTTGTAGAGCAATATGGTTTACTAGGTTTTATGGTTGAAGCACCAATTAATGCAGATTTTCTATTAAATGAAGAGGTAACATTAAAAGAAAATAATTTTATTAATAAAAATTGTGTAATGAGAACAAAAGAATATTTTGATTTGTTTTTCCCATTCACAAAAGATAATGAAATGAATTATACAGTAACAAATGGTAAAGTGAAGCTAGAAACAAATTCTGATTTGCAAAAAATGCTAAATCGTACATCTCTTAACAATCAATTAATTTATTCTAGTTTCTATTGTGAAAAAATAGATTGGATAATTGAATATGCAAAAAAAATGTATAAAACATTCAAAAAATATGTAGATTTAGCAAATAATAGTATAAATGATTATGATGAATATAGAGCAAGAGAAACTATAAATGATTATTACTTTTCTGGAATACCATATAAAATAAACATGTATGGAAATACACCAGAAATCTCTTGGCAACCTAATTGTTTAAAACAAGCAATAGATATGGCTTTTGGATTTATGCTTTGCAGTGAAAAAAATCCTTTAAAAATATGCAAACATTGTGGTAAAGTATTTTATGCCAAAAACCCTAAAGCTGAATATGATAGTAGTCAATGTAGAAACCAAGCAAATGTATATAAGAGTAGAAACAAAATAAAACAGATTAAAAATAATTATTGAAATTATAGAAAAAGCATTGTTTTTAAAATAAAATTAAAGTATAATAAATCCATCCTTTTCATAGAGGAAATCTTTGTGGAAGGAGGTGAACATTTTGAGTTCATTCGATTTAATTTGGCGATTAATTGTTTTATTATTACTTAGTAATAGTAAAGATGATGAAAACCAAAATTCTCAAGATTAGTACAAACTAATCAAAGGCAGTCTGGTCAACTGCCTTTATTTTTTGCCAAAAAAATGAGATATGCGGTCAACATATCTCTGTGAACATTTAAGTTCTTCGATTTATTCTCTTGCTTAAGCTAAATATAGTATACTATATTTTTTATTATATGTCAAATGTTTTTCAAAAATTCATTATTTAAAAAAATTTATATTTTTTTAATCATCATCATCTAAATACTCAAATAATTTACTATCATAAAAATCTTTTATAGAAATTCCAAAGCCAATACATATATAGTAAATTGTATCAGAAGAAGGAGCTTTCTTTATAACTTTAAAAATACTTCTTATAGTTGAGGGATTAATTCCAGAAGCTATTGCTAGTTGATTTATATTCATATTGTTTAATTTGCATAGTTCATCTATTCTTTTTCTTGTTGCTTCTAGCAAAGTCATAATATCCCTCCTACTCTCACGAAAACTTACAAAATTAGTATAGCAAATAAAAACATAAAATATGCGTGAAATATAACACATAAATATTGACTTTTATGAGCAGTAATGGTATAAAAAATATAGAATAATAAACTTATGAAAAAGGGGAATTTTTTATGAATAATAAAGTAGTAAATAAACAAATACCATTAGAAACAATAGTAAAGGTTGCTAACCATTTGGAAGATTACAAAGAAAAGTATGATAGAAAATTTGAATTAGAGCAAAATAAAAATAAGAATATTCCTTATGGAGAAAAACAATGGGAATATGAAAATGGAAATACAACTATAAATTACACAATAGAATTTAAAAATGGAAAAAATATAACAGAAAGTGACTATAACTGGTTTGTAGGAAATCTAAATCAGCCAAATACAATAAAAAGTATATCTATTGACTTATATGTTAGCTTCTATACCAAAAGTCCTAATAATACAATTAATGATGTATATAATAAAGTTAATGTATCACTATATTTTAGAGAATTTGATGTAACTATTGATATTGATACTACTAATCAAGAAAATGAAGCTCATAATTTATATTCAGAAGTAATGAATATTTTAGAAGATAATGAAGATAGATATAACAAAACAATGAAACATAGAAAAATAAGGACACAATGCTTTACAATATCAGTAGGAATTATTTTATCTTATATCTTGTATGTTATATTGAAAATTAATGCGGATAAAATATTTCCAGTATTAACTGAATATATGAATAATAAATATGTTTTAGTATTTGGACAATGGTTTGCCGCAATTTTATTAGGAAATGTATTTTCATATTGGTATATATTATCAGTTTATAGACCTTTGCTACCAGAAACTAAATATGCAGGATATAACTATTCAGCTAATAGAGGAAAATACACAGATGATGTTGATGATTATATAGAACATTCAGAGGTACACTTTGGAAAGTATTGGGATGCTGAAAAAAGAAGAAACAGAATTGAAAAAGTATATAAAGTTACTAAACTAATTTTACTCGTACAATTAGTTATTAGTGCAATTTTATTTCTTATATTAAAATAAAACTATGGAAAGAGGAAAAAATGGGAAGATTTACAGTTGGAAATGGGCAATATGTTATTTATGCTAAAGATTCAGAACAAGCTAGACAGGTTATAAGTCAAGAGTTACAAAGAGTTGATAAAATAAAAGAAAAAATGGCTAACTTATTAAGTCAAGATGGTACAGCAATGCAAAATTTTATGGAAAATACATCAGAAGAAAATCTAAATATACATTTTAATGATGAAACATCTTTGATATATGATGATCCAGAAAATGCAACAACAAAAGGTGAAGTAAGACAAAGAAGTAGCGAAAATGGAAAATTTACTTATGATTTAGCATATCGTTATCCAGAAATACAAGGACATAATGCTGATTTTAGGTTAGCACACGAAATGGGACATTTGATGCTAAATCCATCGAATGCAAGAATGCAAACTTATGATAAAGAAACAGACACTAGACAAATTTCAGGCTTAATGAGAGTACCTAGAGGTCAAGAAAGTAATCCTAATGCAATTTATGGAACAAGAATGCAAGAAAATGCTATAAATTTAATCGCTTCACTAGCAATTAGAGGCGAACATAGTGCAGATGAGATAATGTCTGGAAAAGTAGATGTGTCAGAATTTAATTTATATAAAAAGTGTGATGATTTAGTAAAATTACTTGCAGTTTCAATGAGAAATGATTTTGATAATGAGATGAGTTTTGAACAATTAGTAGAAAATAAAATAGATTCTTTTATTGAACATTCTGATGGAAGCAAAGAACCAGCAAATACATTCTTTTATGGCATTTTGAATGACTCTAGTATGATAGAGAATGAATTTGATAAGTATATGGGTAAAGATGCTTGGAGAGATTTAGATACATTCATTACTAACTTACATAATCCTAATATTAGCAAAGAACAATTTGATATGGTATTTAAAGAAGCTCAAGGAATGATTACTGAATTTGCAAATACTAGGATGCAAGAAAAATATAAAGAAGCAGTTGCAAGAAATGGACAAGGCGTTCCCTCTATAGATAATAAAATGAATATGATTAAGGAAATGACAGGAACTGAATTAGAACAAGAACAATCGTGGCAACAAACAACAGTTGGAGATAATATAATCCAATTTCCAGAGGGTTATAGTATAAATGAATTTGGAGAAATAATTAGACCTGTTAGAGAAGAAACACAAGAACAAATTCAGCAAACTACTAATGTATCACAAAATGAAAGTAAATTAACATTAAAACAAAAAGTAGCACAATTTTTACAGAAAAATAATTTGTTTATGAACTTATCTTTTGTAGATAAATTTGTTCGTAGGCAATTAGATGTACTACCACCAGCAACACAAGAAATAAGAAGTACAAACACGAGAGTAGAAAATAGAACTAGAGAAAATTTTATAAATGAATTAACAAATTTTGGTGCATATAGAAATTTACCACCCATTCAAAGAATGTCTGATCCAGAAAGATTAGCAAGAATGCAACGAAAAATGGAGCAGAACCAACAATATAATGATGACAATGAAAGAGGCTAGATATGGAAGAAAATATTATAAAATATATGAATAACATTGAAAAAACAGAACTATCCAAAGAAGATAAAGAATTTGAAAAATATTTGAAATTGTTTAAAGAGCGATTTGGAAGAAATGCTTATATTGCAGAACCAAGCGGAACAAAGAAACAAACTATTGAAGCAATAAAGAAATGTTTAAAAGAAAATAAAGATATACTAGATGAATTACTATATCCAGATACAGATAAGTTCATTTATTAAATTAAGTTTTTAAAATTCAAATTATATACAAAGAAAGAGGTGTTTGATATGTCTAATTATAAAAATATAATAGACCAAGAAACAGAAAATTTTATAGAATATGCTAAAGAATTGGCAACATTAGAAATAAACTTTAGAACATATATCAATGAAAAAGGTTTAAGTGAAGAAAGTTACAAACTAGCTTCAGCAGAATATAGTGAAGCAATAAAACCTTTAAAAGAAAAGGTAAATAATGTAGAAAAGCAATTAGCAGAAATGACAGAAAATACGGACTATGTAAGCCAAGATACATTAAATGAATTAAATACAGAATTAGGAAGAATATGGAGAATAATAATTGCAAATACAACATTCTGTAATGAATATGGTGGGGTTAGTTTTACAGATGCTCCAGCTACAAATTTATATAAAGAAATTTACGATAAACACTTAGAAGAACTAAAAGACTTCATGTATTATTTCATAAAAGTGTCAAATACATTATTTAGCAAGTAGACTATAAGGCAGGGGATTTTCCCTGTCTTATAGTTCTAAATCCCACTCTTTTTCTAATTGTTCTTCACATTCTAGTTGTTTTTCTGGATCAATAAAAGTATGGGTATCTTTTTGAAATTTTTCAATTAATTCTTTTGACTCTCCAATTCCAAATTTTTGGCAAATCCAATCAATAAATTTTTCAACAGTTTCATAGAATTTATTAACTATTTTGTGTAAACGGCTATTTTCCTTTTCTAATGTTTTAATTTGATGTTTGTATTTATATTCTATGTTAAATTCTTTTTCTTTAAATTCATTTTCTAATTCATATTTTCTATTATTAAATTCAAAATCAAGATTATTGCTTTTCATTTTATAATCGTGTTCTAATTCTTGTACTCTATTATTCAAAGCTTTATTATCAGCAATAATTGAATCTCTTTCTCTTTGGTATTTTTCAGCTTCATTAGTCACTTTGGATTGCTTTGATAATTCTTTATGCAATGATAAATTTTCTGCATGTAAGTCTTTAATTAAATCATCTTTAGGTTTTATAATTTTTTCTAAAATAATTTCATCTCTTTTTTTAGATAATCTGTTTACTTTGATATCAGTAATATCAGGAGTATCTGGTAACTCTAATTTTATATTATTCAATACTTTTTTAGTATTTTCATAATTTGTAATTTGCTTATATTCTACAATAGTATAATGCTTTCTATTTGTATCTTCAACAAACATTCCTCTTTCTAAATCAAATCCTTTTGACTTAACATGATTAAAATAGGCATCTTGTAGCTTTCTATAACTATCACGACCCTTCCAAAAATCTCTGGCACATATTTTCTCAATATTATTGCCTTCTTTATCTTTTGTATGAATAATAGGAACATACATTAAATGCATATGTGGTGCTCCCTCATCTAAATGCACTACTGCTGCTATTATATTCTTTTCTCCGAGATCTTTATAATTGCAAATAAATTTGTAACATTCATCAAAATATCTTTTTGTTTCCTTTTCTCCAATTTTATCAAAGAAACCTTGGTCAGATGTAAATATAATTTGACACATTACAATACTATTGCTTTTAAGATGTCCTTGTGGATTATTCTCTTTCATATACTTATCAAATTCTTTTGTGTATGTGAACTCATTTTTCTTTATATAATAATTCAAATGTGTTCTAGTTGGATCAATATCCTTATTAGAGTGATTTTTTGCTTTTCTATCATTGTGAGTACATTTTCCATTTATTTCTGCTCTTGTTAATTTTTCATTTCTTACAATAGCGTAACTCATATCTCCTTGCACCTCCTTCTTTGCTCAAGATATTGTTTCAATGTCTAACACACTAGACAAACAAGTTTGTCGTGTGGCAGGGAAAATTAAATTTTTCCCCACACCCCTTTGCCTAAAAAATGCTAATTACATTTTTTAGGTTTTTTCATAAAAATGCTTGTCGCAATTTTTATGAAATCCTAGCAAGAAAAATAAATTTTCCTTACTAGGTTCACTTTAGCGACTACCAAGTAGAAACCAGAGGGAGAGAGCTAAAGTGAATTAGGTGTAATAATCCCATTTGTAAAAAATAGAATTATTACACCTATATAAGCTGAAACCGTCGGTCGTTCGCCTCGTTTCATAGGTAGTCTAGTAAGCAGTAATATTACTACTATAATTGCTGATACATCTATAAAAGAAATATCTTTGTTCATACTTGCCCAAACTTTTTACAATTACAAATCCATTTCAAGTTTTGCCACCGAATACTCTTTAATTTATTGTGAGTTTTTGTTCTAAAATCTCACTTACGCACTTTGTATAATTAGACTGCTTATACAAATACGAATGGACTTTATAGCATCGGCTCATTACACCTATCACTTTTTAAGAGTTTGTGGCAATTCTCTTTTGCACGACAAAAAAGCCCGTTTGTAGATTTCTATTCTACAAACGGACTTTATCGTTAATATTATTAATTTTATTTATAAAGAATAATTGCGTATAGCTGATACAATAGAATCCATATTCCAATTAACTATTGTATCAGCAACATTTGATAGTTCTTGTGGCATTCTTTCTGCACCTCTAGGTCTAATTGCTATAATAGGCTTGTTATAATATTGTGCAATTTCAATCTCTTTTTGAATCCACTTTCTATAATCTACATACATACCAGCCAATACAATAACTACATTTACAGGTTTTATTTGTCTGTATAGAGCTTCTTCTAATTGAGTATTAGTTTTAGTATTTAAAGCATCATGTTCTGGAACACTATAATTTCTAAAATAGAAATTAGGATATTCTTGTAATTTTTCAACTAGAGAATAATATTCACTATTGTAGTCCCAAGAATGGCTAATAAATAAATCATAAGTTTTTAAACTTGGCATAATTAATCCTCCTTTCATTGTCATTTAATAGTTATAGTAATTTGAACTTTACTAACTAAAAAATATATTATAATTGAAATATAAGAAATTATAAAAATAAATGGTAAAAACATTTCCAATTTACTTACTGGTATATATTTTTTATTAAATTTTGTTTTAGTCAGAATGTTCCATTCCATTTTGTATAAGTTAATTGGCAAATATTTTTCTACTTCTTGTATGATATGAAATTTACAACTGTTAATTTGTTTATAATTTTTTAAGTTTAAGAACCACAAAGTAGAAAAAATAATACCTAAAAATGCTAAAAGCAATAATAAAGATGTATTAGAAAAAAATATAGTCATTATTGTTATTAATGCTGAATTTAATGTTATAAAAAATGTATTTACATTTATTCTTCTATCACTTATTTTATCAGCAGATTCTATATAAGTTTTATATTGTTCTAATAAATTATTTTTATCTGTATCATATGTGAGATTGTTTTTGTTAATTAATTTCATATGTATTTAATCCTCCACACAAAGATTATACCACAAAATGACAGAAATTCAAGAAAATTAACAAAATTTGTAAGTTACAAAATGTCAATGATAAGTTATACTGTTATTCTATCAAAAGTTCTAACATAGTTCTAACACTTAATTCAAAATTTTAGAAAAGGACTTTTTGGATTGTTATTGCATATTTAACAATACTTGTGCTATAATCTCCTACAGAGAAGCTAAATAGGCCAATTATCAAAAGAGATTAATTGATGTTATCTAATGTTAAAAAACAGATGGCGTAAAATTCTTAAAATCCTGCGGTTGAATAAACCGTGCCGGTTCGATTCCGGCCATCTGCACCATAAAAAACTCAAGTAGCTCATAAGATGTACTTGAGTTTTTTATTATCTTCAGAATTTATTGTAGTATTACAATTATTTTTAAACAATGTATTGCATTTTTATGTAAAATATAGTATAATATTACATTGTTTGTTGGTACAATGTACCTTGTTTTTTGTCTATGAAAGACAACTCACAAAGGAGAAAAAAATGATGAACGTAAAAATTTTTTCTAAATTTCTTAACATGAAAAATAAGAAAAAACTTAAAATTAAAGCTACAAAAAATATTGTTACATTTAAGTTTTGTTCTGCTGAAAGAGATTGGTCTAACCATTATAGAACTGAAATTTTTGCATTAGCTCATTCTTTACATATTAAAGCAATTGAAAGAAAAAATCTTATTGTTTTAAATTGTCCTGATAAATACATGGCTAAAACAATAAAAATGCACTTTATTCGGTAATTTCATAAACAAACAAGAGAAGCATTACTTTGCTTCTCTTTATTTTTTAAAATAATATATTATCACCATTTTTCTTTAGCCATTTATCGATTTCTATATAATTTGATATATATTTTTCAGCTAAATTATAGAAATCATTATTATGATATTTATATTTTATATGACATAACTCATGAACTATAATTGCATCAACTTTATCCATTGGCAACATTATAAGTCTTGACGAAAAATATAAATTTCTTTTATTTGGCATACAACTTCCATATCTAGTAATTGCATCTCTTATTTTTACTTCATTATACTTAAGTCCTGTTATTTCAGCCCAATATGGTAATCTTTTAGCAATTAAAATCTCTGTATTATTTTTGAATATTTTTTTTATAACTTTATCAACTGATTTTTTTATAACTTCTTGATCAATATTTTCTGGTACTATTATAATAAACCTTTTATTTTCTTCTTCAATTTTTACATTTATTTCTAAATTTTTAGTATATTCCCTAACAATATCAAACTCTTTTCCTTTATAAAAAATTTTTTCTTCATTTTTCCATTGTTTTACTGATTTTACTTCAGATGACATTATCTTTTTATATTTATTATACAATTCATCTTCTTCTAACTTCAAAATCTCCAACATTCTTTTTGTTGATAATCTTGTAGGTTTTGTTACATTTAAAACATTTCCTTTAAAATATACTTTTACATGGTCTGCGTGGACCAGTACGTCTTTGTTCTTGCTTTCATCAGCCATTGGTCACTG
>ERZ773130.1422-NODE-1422-length-22678-cov-4.558237_pt1 | contig 22678 bp, 13 predicted proteins | sample MGYA00511919_ERZ773130 | MGnify/ENA primary metagenome ERZ773130 (study PRJEB29015, sample SAMEA2737851) | human gut metagenome | biome: human gut; feature: human-associated habitat; material: faeces | place: China | collected 2012 ...
CCGCCTGCTCATAGCTCTGCGCCGCCTCATCACTGAGAAGTCCGGCACGGCTCAGGCCGATCACCGCCCACTCGCCGCCAACAGAGCCTGCGGAAAGCGTATCTTGCTCTTGTAGATATTTACCCGTTTCACGGTAGGCGGTCTGCCATGGTGCCTCCTCTTTCTTTGCGCCGCAGCCGGTCAGCAGCGCCAGCAGAAGCAGCAGCGCAATGGAACGTTTTTTCATAGGCGTCTTCTCCTTGCAGAAATGTTTTTTTGCCGTCAGTGCGGCTTACCCACCGTACAATGCGCACGGTGGGTAAGCTGGGGAGGTCATTTCATATCCGGGTTATTTCCGCGTACCACTATGATTTATTGTTCCACCGGGTACTTTGTAATGTTGCCCAGGTAATACTGGCAGACCATCATGGCGTCGGAGACATCCATGGTGCCGTCGCCGTTTACATCGGCGGCTTTTTTCTGCGTATCTGTCGGGGTAACATTGCCCAGATAGATTTGGCAGATCAGCATGGCATCGGAGACATCAATGATGCCATCTGCATTTACATCTCCATATTTGACTGCACTCTGATCTGCAATGGTCAGGGTCAGGGTGGTCATGGGCTTGTCACAATGGACACCGTATTCCATCTCCAGGGTGTCGCTGTTTTCTCGGTTTTGGTACATGGCGTAGGGGAAGGTGATCTGGAAGTCGGTATCACTGGCCTTCAGCGGCTTATCGGGCCAGGTGACATACTTTGTCACATCGCGGGTCATGCCGTTGGCGTAGTAGGCCGTTACCTGCATACCGGTGGGGTCGAAGGTGTCTTTTACATTGTAGGTCGTCTTGTCCGGCAGCTTCGTGACCTCGATGCGTTCAATGGTGCTGCCCACGGCCATCAGGTAGGCGGAGTCGTTTTTGAAGTAGATCGTGCCGTACTCATCCATGATGGGGCTGCAAATGGCATACTGGGCCTGTGCGCCGCTGGGCGTGAAGATGTTGTAGGGCGTCGTATAGGTCTCCGTCTGGCCGCTGGCCGTGTAGGTCTCCATGGTCTTCAGAGACACCTCGGTTTGGCCGGGCTTGTCCTCCAGCACCCGGAGCTTGCCGGGGGTGAAGTTATCGAAGAAGTACACATAGACGCAGCCTGTCTCCTCCATATAGGCCGTGGTCAGAACACCGCTGGTCTGGGGATAGCCGTGGGTGCGCACAGTGTAGGCGATCTCCCAGTTGGGGATGTCGATGACCGTAAGGTTATGGCCACTGTATGCGCCGAACTGTGCCGTGCCGGAGATGCCGATATAGGCCCGCCCATTGTAAATGGTGGGTGTGCAGGTGGACATGGCGGGATTGGCGGGATCGTCCGCATAGTTGTAGAGCTTCAAGGTGCGGACATCCTCAATGATACCCTTTTCGTCCACAGTGGCCTCGTAGAAGTAGCCGCCCTTGCTGGTGAAGTAATACTTGCCGTTGTAATGGGTGATAGAGCTGCGGATGTCGCCGGTCACATTCATCTTGTAGGAGGACAGCAGTTCGCCGGTCTTGGGGTTAAAGGACAGCAGACTGGGCTTGCCGGTGGTGTAGCCGGAAGCGCCGTCATCCGTGCCGATCAGCAGGAAGTCGTCGCACACATAGGCACCGGCCCAATAGAAGCCGCCCTTGCTGGTGTAGTACCAAGTGGGGAGCTTTTCTTCCATCGTCTGCGTGGGGTCCTCGTCGGTGGCGCTCAGGCACACATAGTGGGCCTCGTTGATCTCGCCCACCCAAAAACCGGTGTAGATGTAGCCATCGTGATAGACAATAGAGCTGTTGGGCTGACCGCCGATGGAGTCCCGGTAGATCCACAGGGAGTCCAGGGTATTGGCGTCGAACGCCTGGATCGTGCCGTCAGACAGGCCCACGAAAATCATGCCGTTGGCGTAGGTGGGCGGGTTGATGGCGAAGCTGGAGTTGTGATCCATGGGCTTATCAATGAGAATTTCGCCGGAGATAGCATCCACCTTGTAAATGCGGGAGCCGGAGTAGGTGTAGATGGCACCGTCCACCAAAATGGGGCAGCCGCAGGCGTTCACATCGTAGCCGGATCCAATGGAGGTAGCCCAGTACAGCTCGGCATCCTTGGCGTAGACCGGCGTCTTGTAGTCTACCACACCGTTATTCTCATTGTTTTGGCGTAAGTGGGGCCACGCAGAATCGAAATTGATGAGCTTGTCGTTGGCTGGAGCCTTCTTTAGCGTAATAGTCAGTGTACCGTCCTTGTCGGGGGCGGTATAGTGCTCCACCGTTTGACCGATGTACCCGGCGCAGGTGGTAGTGTAGGAATAGCTGGCACCGGGGGTCAGGCTGTAGGTGCCGTTTTTCTCCACGATGCGCTTGCCGTTCAGGTCGTTGGTCAGGAACACCGTGGCATCCGCCGGGGTCGTTTGGATGGTCAGTTGGATGGGGTCACTTTTCTGAACATGGACGGTATAGGTCAGCTCAATGCTGCCGGTATCTGCGTGGCAGACCTGTACCGAAATATCCTCATTATAAAGGTCTGTGTTCAGGACCGCTTCCGCGCCGGCCAGCGTGTCATAGCGTACGCCGTTGACCTTGGCATAGTACCCGCCACAGCAGGCGGTGTCTGTGCTGCTGTTGGGATAGGTGCCGGAGAGGTAGAGAGCGGCGGTCTCCCGGTCTACCTTAACATAATAATCCGTGGTATCTCGATCAAAGCGGGCCGTTGCGCCCTTTGGAGTTACAAAGGGCAGTGTCTCATCCTTTGTGGCAATAGTCAGGCTGGACAGGTGCAGCTGCCGCAGCAGCTGAATATCGTAGTCCTGATAGTAGGTAGTGCCGTTTTCTGTCTTGGAAATGCGGATCGTCACCGTCTGGCCGTAACCGGCCTTGGCCACGGCGTAGGTCAAGCTCTGAGCAAGACCCGTTTTGCTGACAGGCGTTGTGATCGTCTCCATCCGTGCGAGATTATGAATCTCCGGCACGGTGCTTTGGGTCCGATACAGCGCCGTCACGGTTCCGGTTGCCGTGGCCTGCATGGCAACGGAGCTGCTACAGTCGGACACCGTATAGTTGTAGGTGTGGTCTGCCGCCGTGAAGGTCTTGTCGGCGGCGTAGGCGATCCGGCTGGAAGCATAGGTGCCGTTGTAGAATGCCAGATCGGTCAGCCAGTCGGTGGTGACAGGCTCCGGGACGGACACATTCAGTCCGCTGGAGGCCGTGAAGGTGATCTGCGTATGATACCAGGTGTTCTTCGTGGCGATGCAGGTATAGCTCTCGCCGGGGACCAGGTGATAGATCCCGTCCACCGGGGCAATCTCGGAGCCTGCTCCATTGATCACCTGCACCGTTGTTCCGGAAGGCACAGCCAGCGTCACCGGTACGGAAGCTACCTTCTGAATGTGGAGGGTATAGGTGCTCTGCTCCCCGTTGGGCGCTGCTACCTGAATCATGTGATCCTGCGTGTCTCCGGTCAGCTGCACCGCCCCGGTTCCGGTGACGGTATAATCCTCACCAAATGGTGCGGCGTCAATATCCACAGTGGAGGACACGGTTTTTAGGCTGTACTCCCGGGTGTTGGGCGCAAACTCCAGGGGCAGCTTGGTCCCCTCCGCCGTGGCTGCCAGAGCCTTCAGCGTGGGCACACGGGTCACGGTGACATCGTAGGACTGAATCTGCGTGTAGCCGTCCGAGCCTGTATACTGTGCTTCCAGCGCGAAGGTCTTGCCCTCCATGCCAGAGGTCAGCAGATAAGTAAGGGATGTGGCTGTGCTGTTCCAGCTGCGGGATGTGCCCGACATATCCTTGCCGTTGGTGCCGGTATAAATGGTGCGGAGCTTGGTGGTCTTGGTATTCGGGACATTGCCCATCGCCGCATTCAGATACACGCTGCTCAGAGCATTGGCTGTATCCTCGATCCAATACTGCGCCGTGTGGTTCGCGCGGTTTTGTGCAGCGCGGTAGGGTTCTTGATCGACATCCAGCAGCCGGATATTGCCGAACCACTCGCCGTAGGGCAGGGTCGCAGAGACCTGGGCGTCGGCGGAGACCGTCAGCGTTCCCTCTGTGCGGTTATATCCGCCGTCGGACACACGGAACTTATAGTCACCGGCGATGACCTGGACGCTGCCGGTGCCGGTGGTAACATTGCCATAGACATCCGTAAGGGAGAGGATCGGTGCCTCCACCGCATTGCCGTTTTGGGTTGCTGTGGCGGAGACGGTGTATTTGGTCCCGTCCAGAAGGGCCGCATATTCGGCAATGGCGTCTTTCAGGTTTTTCAGCAATGGTCCTGCCGAGTCGGCAGTTGCCGTCCGCAGGCCCTTCAGCGCCGCTGCGTAGGCACTGGCCGCTGCCGGATAATTCTGCACATGGTTGGTCATGTCCAGGTAATCCGCCATTTGGATAATCAGCTGGATAGCTGCGTCCGAATAAGTCGAAGATACATGGAAGCAAAGGGCCTTGACGGAAGAAGCCGGAGCGTCCAGCTTATAGCCACCCTTGTCATAATAGAGCAGGTAATTGGCGGAAACGCCGTTGATCTCATAGACGAATCCGTTTTCCAGGCCGACAAAGTCAATATCTGAATCCGCCAGCGCCTGTTGAATGGTTTGCCCAGATTTATACTGGATACGGGTCGGCTCCACGATGGTGCTGTTGGCGTTCATAGCCACAAGCACAAAGCTACCGGCGTACTCCTCTGCGGCCATCGCCGTGACCGGCATGGCGGCAGAGAGCAGAAGCACCAGACTCAGCAGCAGAGCCATTACTCTTTTGTGCATTTTCCTTCCTCCTTGTTTTCAATACAGGCAGTTCCATAGCCGGTACCGTATTTTCTCCCAGGTCGTCCAGCTGCCCTTGCAGGCATCCAGTACACGCACGGCAAATGAGTCAACCTGCTTGCGCTGCTCCGGGGTCATCTCCTGGGTGCTGAACAGCGCCTTTTGATTCAGTTCTGCGGCCTCCGCAGCATCCTCCGGGAACTGCACCGTACTGTGGCGCAGCAGGCAAACGGCATAGCCATAGCGCATGGCAATGGCCTCCCGGTCGTTTGCGGCGTCGATAGCGGCCATCTTCTTCCGAAACACCCTGCGGCGATGGAAAATGCACCCGGCCAGCAGCAAGATCAGCAGCAAGGGAAGAAGCAGTAGGTAGTGGGCATTCAGTGAGAAGGTAAATCGGTCCTGCTTGTGCTCGTTGACCTCCTCTGGCTGCTCCACCTCTACAAATTGCTGGGTGTTGTTCTCATAGGTATTCTCATCCGGGCTGTCGCCGCCCAGGGACAGTTCCTCGTCGTCTATGTAGCCGGGAGTCACCTCGAACGGCACAAAGCCGACACCGCTGACATAGTATTCCGCCCAGGCGTGGGCGTTTTCTTCCGTCAGGGTAATGGTCTCACCGGCCTTGTAGCGGGCGGCATCCTCTGCCGAGAGGTAATACCCCTCCACATAGCGGGCCGGAACGCCCATGTAGCGCAGCATCAGCACCGCTGCCGTGGCGTAATGGACGCTGTAGCCGTGTCCGCTGCGCTCCAGCGTATATTGTAGGAAGTCGCCGCTGCCGTTCATGGTCCGGGCAGTCTCATCGTAGGTCATGGCTTCCCGTAGATAGTCAAAGATGATGGTGCGGATGTCGCTGATGGTCCGGGCCTGGGTGTCCAGCTTCAATTGCCGCTGGAGGACGGCCCAGCTATCCTGGGTCATTTGCAGGTCCACGGCCCGGAGATAGTCGGCATAGGCCTGCTCCTTGGATAGATAGGTCTCGATGTTTTCCCGGCCCTGGGCTGTGGAGAGGTTCCGCTGGATCTGATACCAGTCCGGGACGCTGCCTTTCAGATAATACAGGCTCTCTGCCGGGGGCAGATTCGTGTCCCCGATGCGGTCCGCTGCCAGCGTTTCGCTGCCGTAGACGGCGTAGGGGTAGTAGCCGTGGGCGGAACAGGCGGAGAGATTTCGTATAGTCATGGACAGCGGTGTGGCCGTCTCCGTATAGCCATCCGCCGGTGCAATTTGACTCTGGCCGTAGAAACCCGCCTCATGGAGCCAATAGAAAAGGTCCTCATATTGGGCGGTTTCTTCGGTATCGGCTGCTTTCCAGCCGGTGCCGGTGTAGGTGTCGTAGACCTGCCCACGCAGATACACCTTTTCCGGCTGCTCCATTGTGACTTCCAGCGCCGGGGTGTCGCTTTTATTCCAGGCGGGTAAGTTCTTGAGGTTTCCTTCCGGCATGGAATTGGTATCGCTGTCGTAGTGCCGCTGGTGAAGCTGGGTTTGCATCGTCTCGACCATGTCTGTATTCAGCTTGTCTTGGCAGGACAGGCCAATCAGCAGACACAGCGCTGCACACAGGACCGGCAAGATCAGCTGCGCCGGAACGCCTGCAAGGGCTTCTCCCTCTGCCGTGTGCTGCACCATCAGCAGCACCGTGCCAATAATCAGCAGCCCACCGCCGATGCCCATAGGAAACAAGCCCAGCAACAGGGCTGCATAGCAGGGCAGCAGAATCGGCAAGGCCAGCAGCATCCGTCCGCTCCATGCGCTGCGGCTGAGAAGCAGCGACACCGCCAGTAGCAGAACCGTTACCGCCAGAGGCAGAAATTGGGCATCCGCTGCCGCAAGGTCCAGGTAGATCTTCCCGGTCTTTTTCGTCAGCAGGGTCAGGAAATCATTTGCCAGTGTTCCAAAACCGGGTAGGACAAACTTGTTCAGTGCCAAGCTCAGAAGAAGCAACACGCCGATGCCCGCTGGAACGAGCCAGTTCCCGATTCTGGTTTGGTATACTATCAGCAACGCCGCCTGCACCAAAATCGCAGCTGCTGTCATGGCCCACCATGGGTAGGGAACAGAGGGAAATGCAGCGGTTAAAAGCAAGCAGAAGCCCACCGTCAGAACGGCACAGACCACCCAAGCGCCCCAGGGAAAGTGCAGCTTTTTCTGTGCCGTTTCGGTGACAATCCACTGGAGTCCGTTTTCATTTTTTCGCATGATGGGTTAAACCTCCAGTCGCTGCATGGCCTCGGAATAATTCTGCGGGGCAAAGGTGGTCGCACCGGGGTACTGTTCTTCGGTACAGAGGATGAAATGCACCCGTCCGTCCGTGAGCAGCTGTTCTTCCGGCGCTGTGCCGAAACAGAGAATTCGGCTGTAACCGTCAGTTTTGGGCAGGCGGCACTCAGCGCTGCCCCTGGTCTTTACCAGAGCCGGGATAGCCTGCAAAAGCTGGTTTTCCTCTGAAATGTCCTGGACCTGCAGATCGTCCCGGTCCGTCCAGCACAGGGTATAGGGTACACCACTTTGCAGCAGTGCCATGCCTGCGGAGGACACGACCTCCGCCAGTGCGTCCATCTGCTGGGGGTTACCGCCGGTGCGCTTATCCCAGAATACCAAAAGGGAACGGCTCTCCGGCTGGCTGGCCTCTTTCAGAATCAGCTCATCTAACTTGGAGGACAGCTTCCAGTGAATTTGCCGGATGTTATCGCCGGGGCGATACTCCCGGAGCTGGTACACCTCGCTGCGGTCCTCACCCCGTCGATTGGAAACGCCGTCGTCGGCATAGGCCGGTCGGGCGGTCATGTCCGCCTCCATTGGATACAGGTCCGGGAGGATGGTCAGACGGGCATCCGCTTTCACGAGGGCCTTCATGGGAAGCAGGCCCAGATAGTCCAGCAGGGTAAACCGGCTGATCTGCACATACACTCTGCCGCAGAAGCTGCTTTGCAGCAGGATGGTTTGGCTGCTTTCGCCCTTGGCTCCGATGCTGCCGGTCAGCGTCACTGTCTGATCTTCCTCAGTGAGATCATTGCGGATAGAGACCTGACAGCCATAGCGCATTACGGGCAGAAACGCTCCGTTGCGGATACGCACCCGACAGCTGACTGCCGTGCGTTTTGCCGCTGTGGCCGGGGTCAGAATGTCCGCCTGCAGGTGCCTGCGGACATAGAAATTGACCGCCCAGGAGGCCAGGGGCAGCAGGAGCAGCAAGCAGAGTCCGGCCAGCGCCCAGAAGGAGCCGCTTGTAAGAAGCAGCGCCGCCAACGCCAGCAGCAGGATCAGATAACACAGGGCGCTGCCTAAGATCGTTTTTCTCATTTGCTGGAAAATTCCCGGACATCCGGCTTCTGGACGGAGGTAAGTACATTTTGCAGGATCAGTGCCGCTGTATAGTCCTGGAGCCGCGCCTTGGAGTTGAGGATCAGACGGTGGACACACACATCCGGGAACACGGCGCACACATCGTCAGGGATCACATAGTCCCGGCCCTCTAAGTAGGCGTTGGCCTTGGCCGCACGGGTCACAGCCAAAGCGCCACGGGGACTGACACCCAGAGTCACATAGGCGTTGGAGCGGGTCAGATCCACCAGCTCTGCAATATAGTCATAAATTCGGTCTGCCACATGGATATTGCTGACCTCTGCAATGAGCTTTTCCAGCTCGGCAGGGGAAGTCACTGTCTGGCAGGCAGAGAGCGGGTCCACATGATGGCGATCCTTCAGCAGTGCCGCCGTGCTGGCCCGATTGGGATAGCCCATGCTCAGTTGGAGCATGAAACGGTCCAGCTGGGATGCGGGCAGCATCTGCGTACCCGCAGAACCCACCGGGTTTTCCGTTGCCAGCACGATAAAGGGCTTCGGCAGGGGCCGGGTCACGCCGTCCACGGTGACCTGCAACTCCTCCATAGCCTCCAGCAGAGCGGATTGGGTCTTGCTGGAGGTACGGTTGATCTCGTCCGCCAGCAACAGATTGGTCATAATGGCTCCGGACTGATATTTCAGCTTGCCGTCTGCCTTATCGAATACGGAAAACCCGATAATATCCGATGGCAGGGTGTCGGAGGTGAACTGGACACGCTTGGAGTCCAGACCTAGAGTTTTGGAAAATGCCTTGGCCAGCGTCGTCTTGCCTACGCCGGGGACATCCTCCAGCAGCACATGGCCCTGTGCCAGGATGGCCAGCAGCACCTTGCGGACGATGTCCTCCTTGCCCAAAACGACCTTGTTGACCTCTGCCTGAATTTGATCTGTCAGCTTGTTCATGCCTTTTTCCTCTTTCTGCCGATGATGTAGATCGCACCGGCGGCGATTACGACTACCGCACCGATCACGGCGCAGATGATAATTCCATTTGTGCCGAATGCCTCACGGGGCGCTTGAGTGCCGTCAAAATGCAGCACCCACGGCTGCCCGGACCGCACACGCTGCACAGCCACTAAGGCCAGGACGGATTGGGCCGTTGCCAGGCCGTCGCCGGCCCCCTCCAGCACATGGCGGTAGGTGCCGTCCGCTTCCCGGAACTGGGAAAGCTCCGTCAGCAGGGTGTGCTCGCCCTTGACAAAACGGCTATCCGTCTCCGGGTCAATGCCCAGCGCACACAGGGCCAGGATGACCTGGGCGGTGCTTTCCGCGTTTTCATCGCCGTAGGCGATATACCCGCAGGTGTCCGTCAGCTGGCCGGAAAGATAGGAAAGTGCTGCGTCGATCTCGGTCTCCATCTGGTTCCGATAGGGAGCTAGGGCCTGCACCGCCATAGCTGTGATGTCCACATCCGATTTTCCGGGGATCAGGCCGAAGCCGCCGTCCGGCTCCTGAGCAACGGAAATGGCATTTACCATGTCCTCCCGGGAATACAGGGCATCTGCCGGGACCTCTGTGTCCCCGGCATCCAAGGTCAGCAGCGCCCATATCCAGCCATTTAAGCCCTGAGCGCCCGGATCACGGGCATAGTTGTAAGTACCCTCTGCGATCAGGTCAATGGCCGAGCCGTCGGGCTTCGTGCCGAAGTTGGTGGGGTTGCCCCCCAGTGCCAGCACCGTTAAAGAAATCCGGTGGTATTCCGTGGCCTTGTTGCGGTCCAGGCATCCGTTTTTGGCGTATGCGTCCTCCACATGGGCCTTCAGTTCCGCCAAATAGTCGGAATAGCTCTCCCTTGTGCCGGACAGTGCCATAGCTATGGCCAGCCAATCGCAGACGGAATCGCCTGCAGGAAACAGGTCCCGGTCTTTCAGCAATTCACCCTTCTTGCCGCCCAGAGCGGACATTCCCTCCGCACTCTGTGCGATCTGTTTTTCCAAAGAAGGCTGCGCCTCCGCAAAGACCACCGTTGGGAGCAGAAGCAGCACGCAAAGAAGTGCCGCTAATATTCGTGTTGCTCTTTTCATGCAGTATCCTCCATCGTTCGTTTCAACGCCCTTCTACTTTACCGTTCCCGTGTCCCGTTAGAGCGTTTCCCATCCTCCGCCGCATCAGCCGGTCCTATTCGGAAGTTGGCTCTGTGGGCGTCGGTTCCGTGGGGACCGGGCTCCGTAGGGGCAGGCTCTATTGGCTCCGTTCCGCCGCCGGTGGCCGGGAGAATATCTGTTTTCTCCTCATGGCACTTGGAGCAGCGATAGTGGATGTAACCATCCTCTGTTTCGGTGGGTTCCAAACGGTCCGTCTCCTCGAAGTCGTGGCCCAGGGCTTGGTAGCCGCCGTTGATCCACAGGCCGCAGTAGCTGCTCAGTGAACCGTAGCCGCCTCCGGTGGAATCGTAGCCGCCGATGTCCTTGCCGTAGGACAGGGTGAAGCGCACATAAATGGTAATGCCGTTGCGGACCTTGTAGCCACTCATGCCGGTACCCTCATACTGGGTGCCGTTGATGGAGTACATCCAGCCCGAGCCTTGGGTATAGTCAAACTCCCCGATGCTGTCCCGGTCATAGTTGTCATTGGTGGTGATGCCGTCCCGCAGGATCAGCTCCCAAAGATGCTCCGGGACATTGGCACGGTAGGCAATGTCGCCCCGGCTAATCCGGCGCAGATAGAAGTTCATAGTGGTGGACCCCTGGTAATCCGGCTCATAACCGCGCTCCTGCAGGAAGCGCAGCAGCACGGATGCCGCCGTTTCGCCCTCCACGATGTCCAGCGTACCGGTATCCAGAATGCCCAGGCCGATGGTGGTCGCATCCAGCACCACATCCACCGAGCCTGCCGGGTCGCCCTCACTGATCTGGTGATAGGTGACGGTGTAGACCTTCGTGGTGGAGTTTCCGTTACCATCCCAGGCCAGCACCCGGACGATGTGGGTTTCTTCATCGCCCAACTGAGGGGGATCGAAATACAACTCGTAGGTGGGTTGAGAATCGCCGTAGCTCTTTTCCACGGTTTTGCCGTCCAGCGTGACCCGAATTTGATTGGAATAGATCACACCGGCTCCCAGCTCTGCGTTGGCACGGGCAATCACCGTCAAGGGGAAGTTTTGGGAGCTCATGTCCAGGCTGGCCCCGTCCAGATTGGTAACGATGGAGGGCGGATAGTCCCCCACCGTCGGGTGGGTATCGTCCGCAAGATTCGCGTAATAGCCCACCCGGTACTGAACAAGTCCCAGAAAGGTCTCCCCATCATAAAGAGACAGCACAAAGAGGTTATCTGCGTTGAAATCCAACTGTGCCTCGTAGTCCTGGTTATTCTGAGAAGTAAGCAGCAATCCGTTTCCGGAATTGCTCTCATTTTTCAGCCGGACACGGATATGCAGATCGCCCTTACCCAGGGGATAGGCCACAAAGGTCAGCTTGCTGTCGGGCAGCTCTGCCTTGGTAAGCTGCTGGGTTTTCAGTGTCGTATAAATGCGGGGGGTATCATCCTCCTCACCGCCGCTGCCGTGGTCACCTCCGCTGCCGCCGTGGTCCCCGTCGTCTCCGCCGGTGCCATCACCATGGTCACCGGAATCCTCGGAGCCGCCTTTGTTATCGTCTGACTTGGAGCCGCCCTGGTCGCCCTTGCCGGGGTTATCCGTGGGGTCTGTGGGGCCCGATGGATCCGGCTTGGTGTCATCGGGTTTCTGTGGCTCATCGGGCTTCTGTGGCTCATCGGGCTTCTGCGGCTCTGATGGATCCTGGGCAGTATCCGTGTTCTCTGTATTATCCTTGCCGGAGCTTTGTCCGCCGGTGCTGCCGGAGCCTTGCAGCGACTCTGCCTGGAGCCGATCCGGCTGAGTGCTGATGGGATTCTCCGGCCTTGTCCGACCGGAGGAAAGAAGTGAGATGCTGATCCCTGCCACCAGCACAATGACCAGCAAAATACTCACGGCGCTATATAGGCCGCTATGTTTTTTCATACGGGTATCCTCCAAATGCTTGTTTTGGATTCTTACCATCGTCTCCTAAAACAGGAGGCAATGGTAAAGCCCCAAAATATGGCGAATTGCCTCCCCTCCCAAAAGGGAGGGGAAGCTATGGATTCGCCTTGGTTTACTTGGAATTTTTGACGACCGCAACGGCGTCGGTGGAGTTGACGGCCTTGTCAAGGTTCACATCCGCGCGCAGGAACTTCCGCACAGAGACTTTCTCGAAGTCGGTGTACTTGCCGCTGTAGATGTCATAGGTGAGTTGCGCATCGTTGATGTCCACAACGCCTGTCTCGTTGACATCATAGCTCTGCTTCACTTCCTCGGCTGTGGCGCTGGCCTGGGTGATATTGGCCTCAGCCGTAGCCACAGTGAATGCCCCATTCTTGTCCACAATCACCAGCCAGCTATAGACGTTCGCGCCGTAGGCGGTAGTCTTATACATGACATTATCGCCGTAGGCAAAAGCCTTGCCTTCTTCGGGCGTGCCGGTCACGGTCACCAGAAACACGGTCTTGTTATCCATCTGCACATACTCGGAAACAGCTACCTCCATGGTCAGAGTGGATTTCTTCTCGATGGTGATGACAAGATCGCCGGTGACATTGGCGATAGTGTAGGTGTTGTCGGCTCCCTCGGTGATAGTCACATCCTTGCCGCCCATAGTGGCAGTGACGGTGTACGCGAAGCCGTCCTTCTTGTCCACGGTGAAGGTATAGCTAGCCTTTTCCTGAACGGTGCTCGCGCCGGCAGCATCACCTGCGCCGGTGCCTGCAAAGGTGACCTTGTAGGTGTCCGGCAGCTTGACCTGCTTATTGCTGTTGATGACGATGTTGCCGGTCACAGCCGCACCGGGGATGGTGTAGGTGGTGGTGCCGCCGTCATTTTCCTGGGGCGTAAAGCCGGTGTATGCATTGCCGCCGATGGTCACAGCCATATTGTAGACATAGCCATCCGCAGGGGTCAGCATGAAGGTGTAGTTAGTCTGGTAAGTAGCAATCGCAGCACCGGTGGTATCCGCGCCCAGAGTGACGTTGAAACTCTTGGGGGTCTTGGTACTGGTGACGACCACATTGCCGTTGACATTGGGCACGGTGTAGATGCCATCCTCGTCCGGGCTAACTGTCGTTGCCTCACCGCCGCCGACGGTGACGGTGACAGTATAGTCATAGTTGGGGTCTGCGGGCTTGAAGGTCAGAGTGCCGCCTGCTGCGATCACGGAGCCTTCCGCGTCGGTACGGGTGAAGCCATCCGGCAGAGTCACGGTGTAGCCGCTGACGGTAATAACGGCGGTGTCATCCAAAATGGCAGCCGCAGGTGCGTCAAACTTAATGGCGTTTGCATTGGTATCCACACACGCTTTCGTTACTTTCACATCAGATTTACCCTGGCCGGCTGTCACAAAGCTCAGAGTCAGTGCATCGCCCAGCTCGGCGGCTTTGCCGTAACGCACGATTCGCACGGTGCCGCTGTCGGGGATCACGCGATAACCCTCGGCGCTGGTGGCTTCCATGTTCAGCGTCAGAATGGCGGGGTCAAAAGAGAAGGTCATGTCGTAGGCGTTGTAGGTGGTCTTGCCGTCGTTGTTGCCGATGGCCACAGGGATCTCCACGATTTGGCCGGAGGCTACCTGCTTGTCCGCACCCAAGGACACGGTGTAGCCCTTGGCAGCAGCAGTCTCGACTGGAATGGTCAGCTCACTGCCGGCCACATTGTGAGGGACTTGAACCTGAGATGCACCGTCATCACTGTATGTCAGAAGGTTATCGACTTTCATCGTAAATTTTGCATTGGAAGTATCTGCACCCTTTTTTGCGGTGAAGGTAAAAGATGCCCAATCACCTGCTGCAAAACTGGTATGAGAAGGATCATCCTTATCAAAGACCGTTTGCAAATAGAAGAATTTTACTGCGCCCTGATTATTGGCGGCATCAATATTCGTAAAGCCAAGACGGGCAGGTCTACTTCCAAGATTTTTCCGTCCGGTGAGCGTGTAGGCATTTGTGTCAAAACTAATGGCAATGCCAACGGCGTCCGCAACAAGTTCCTTATCCAGGCTCAAAGTCAGCGTCACGGTCTCACCGGGGGCGACAGAGGTCTTATCTGCGCTCATAGTGATGGTCGGTTCGTCTGCTGCAAAGGCGGCAGGTACCAGGCTCAGCACCATCGCCAATGTCAGCAGAATAGAAACGATTTTTTTCATGTGTTCTCAATTCCTCCTATCAAGATTTTTTCTCAGCAGGGAATTCTGTAATATTTCCCAGGTAGAACTGGCAGATCATCAAGGCATCCGAAACATCTACTGCACCGTCTCCGCTCACATCGGCAGCTGCATTCTGCGCATCCGTCGGTGCTACATTGCCCAGATAGAACTGGCAGACCAGCAGCGCATCCGAAACATCAATGGTATTGTCTCCATTCACATTCCCATACATCACATCCGGTTTCGTGTCTGCCTTTGCATACTCAAAGGTGAACAGGGCGACGGGCCTAAAATTATTAGTGCTGCTGGATTCCAGCGTGATCGCCTTGCCGCTGCCGTCCGCGTTGCGGACATACCCCGTCACGGGCATGATCACGGTCTGCGTACCGTCCGTGTTGCGGGTATAGCTGTTCTCCAGCGTGATGGACTTGAGGGTATAGCCGCTTGCCTGCGCCGCCGCACGGTTCACGGCAGTCGCCGCGAACTCCACCTCATAGGCGTAGACCGTGGTGCCGGCGTGACGGATGTCCACGTCCTTGTTGTAGGTCACGGTCACCGTTTCCGCGCCTTCGGGCACGGTCACATGGTACTTGGGCACTTCCTTATAGGTCGTCTGGCCGTCCGCGCTGGTCAGCGTGGTGATGCCCTCGTAGCTGGTATTCTTTGCTGCCAGCTTTTCATCATTCACGGCAGCGTCCTGGAAGGGGCGCTCCAGCTCGGCGTCCGCCGCCACGTTCAGAATGGCTGTGGCCGGTGCGATCTTGGCATAGTTCGTGCCGCCGCTGTCGTCCTTGGGGATCGTCCGGTTGGGGTCCATGCCCACGAGGTAGTAGGTGCCCTCCTCTGTGGGGGCGGTGAAGGAGAAGGTGCTCTTTCCGTCATCCGCTACCTTGAGCTGATCCAGCTGCTCCCACTTGTCGTTATACAGGAACACATCCAGGTTTGAGAAGGGATAGAAGTCGCTGCCCTCAAAGGTCGTGCCGTAAGCCTGCGTGTTCACCGTCAGCTCCATACCGGGGCGGGCGTTGTACGCGTCCTTGTCAAAGCAGGTAAACGCGCCGCCGCTGCTGTAAAAGCTCCAGTTGGTGAACATGGCCACATCCCACGTGTCGCCGTCCGACAGCACGATGTAGTCGGAGGTGGAGCCCCAGCCGGGACTCATGTAGGGAAAGCAGTGGTTGCGGTAGTACATCAGGTTCTCATCATGACCCCAGAAGTTGGCCATATACAGGCTGGTGGGCGAGCCGGTGATAGTCAGAGCGGCAAAGCTGTCTGCCGTATAGGCCGGTGTTTCATCCATGTAACAAACATCTTCACCCAGCTTAAAGCTCGCCAGCGCGTCACGAGGATAGGCACCCTTGCAGCATTGCTCCTCCGGCAGGCCGATGAAGTAGCGCTCCAGCAGATAGAGATACAGGTGCAGGCCGGTGGGCCGCTCCACGATGTTCTCGTCGATGTATTTGCCTTCTCCGTTTTCCGTGTGATAGCGGTAGTATTCGCTCAAGTTGTACCGGCCCAAGTCAAAGTAGGGGACGGTGATGGCCTTGTGGCACAGCACCGTGCCGTCGCGGCCCCTGATGGGTACGCCGTCGTTGGAGATGGTCACATACACCGTGACCTCCTTGGCGGGGGTCTCATCGTAGTTATACTGTGCGTCCAATCCGTGGGGAGCTTCCTTGACCGTGATGGTAAAGGTCGCTGTAAGCTCTTTGCCGTCCGAGCAGGTCGCCTTGACCTTCGGCGTATAGGTGCCGGGGTCTTTCTCTGATACATAGAGTGAGCCGTCCTTGACCTTGGTTTGGACGCTGAATTGCGCTGCGTTGGTCAGCGTGTAGGTCAGCGTATGGCCGTCCGTGTCCCGGAAAATGTCTCCCAGCTTGATCTCCAGCAGGCTGCCGGCCACCACCTCGCCGGTGGTGACTGCGCCCTCCTTCACTGCCACGCACGAATCAGTCGCCCATACCGTCATCGGCAGCGCGGACAGCAGCACCGTCAGTGCAAGCAGGAGCGTGCATAGTCTTTTCTTCATTCGTTCACCTCCAGCGCGCATACAGCGTCATGCTGCCGCGCACCTCGTCATGTTCCACGTCCCACGGCTTTGTGCAAGCCGCATCGCTGAACCAGCCGTCAAACATCGCGCCGGGCTTCACAGGCGTCAGCACCTGTCCCACCACGCCGCCGCGCTTGACATACACCGTCTCCAACGCCGTGCCGCCGTTGGTCTGGAACGTCACCCGCCGCTTGCCGGTCAGCAGCAGCACCAGCACCGCCAGCACCGCCGCTGCCGCCGCAAGGCAGATCCACAGTGTGGGGCTGCCGCCGCCCGTAGGCGCAGCGCCCTCCGCCCATCCGGCGTACAGCGTCATGTTCCCTTTGACCACATCGTTCTTGAAATCCCACTCCCGTGTGTGGTCAAGGTCGGTATACCATCCCGTCAGATGATACCCCTCCCGCACGGGGTCGGCGGGCCGCTTCACCTTTTCACCGTACTGGACGGTCTGGGAGGGGACCTCCGTGCCGCCGTTGCTTTCAAAGGTAACGGTGCAGTCCGTGGTGACGATGACGGACACGCTATTATCCTTCACGGTGTATCCGGCCATGCCGTCCTGGGTGGAAACCAGGGTGTTGGTGGGGATAAGCTGCGACACACCCTTCGTGCCGATGACTTTCATCTGAAAGCTGCCGACTACCACCTCCGGCTCCCAAGCCTCGCCGCCCTTAAAGGACACGAAGTTCAGATAGAAGGCCCGCCCGCCGGTGCGGCGGCCTAAATCGCTCCAGCGGATGCCGGGGGCGGTCATGACGCTGCCGTCTACCATCTGGAGGAAGGTGTCGTCGTACTCAATCTCGGTCTGCATACCGTACATATCGGCGCTTTCCTGGGCATCGGTGCGCTTGAGCACCAGGGTCACGGTGATGGTCTCGCCGGTGGTGGCCCGCACCTCGTATGCACCGCCTACGGACAGGTCAAAATTGTAGCTGCGGCTCTCGTCCGTTTTGCCGCCCGTCTGCGAGGCAAAGGCTGCGGTGGGCAGCAGGCACAGCAGCAGACACAGGGCTGCCAATAGTGTAAAAATGCGTTTTCTCATGCTGTTCTCCTTCTCTCTCCGACCGGTTGGGCCGTTTTTTGCCCGGCCTGGCCGGTGCGAAGCCCCCAAAGGGGGATAGCCTCCCCTCCCGCCGGGGAAGGGAGGCTGGCAGGACCTTACTTAAACTGATTCACGATGGCCACAGCGTCGGTGTGATCCACCACCTTAGTGGCGTTTACATCGGCCCGCAGGAACTTCTCCACGGAAACCTGGGTGAAGTCACTGTATGCGCCGTTATACATGTCGTAGACCAACTGTGCATCGTTGACATCCACTTTCCCGGTCCTATTCACATCGAAGCTCGGGGTGATGGTAACCACATTGTCTGCGGCAGAGATGGCGACCTTGGCGGCGGCCTCCTCCTGGGTCAGGGTCTGACCCTTGTCCACGATCACCAGCCATGCATACCGGTCCGTGCCGTAGCCCTCGACCTTATACATGGTGTTGCCGTCATAGGTGAAGGCACTGCCGCCCTCGGGGGTGCCCTTGACCGTGACCAGCATCATGGTCTTGTCGTTCAGCTCCAGATATTTGGACACGGTCACTTCCTCCGCGCTGTGGGAGACCTTTTCCACCTTCACGACCAGGTTCCAGCTTCTGGCGTATACATACAGATAGTCGTTATAATTCACGGCCTCGACCACATATTTCCCATTGCCAAGGCTGCGCACGGTGGCGGGCCTCTTAGAAGCTGTGGGAGTGGCGAGGGGCTGATAGTAAGCCGTGACGGTGTAGTCGCAGCTCTCGCGCTGGTTCAGCGTGAAGTAGTAGGGCATATTCTTGCCCATAGAGCTTGCATTCCCGGAGGCTGCGTCCTCAACGCCGTTGCCGGTGAACACGACCGGAATACCAGATTCTGTGTTGGGGTCGATCCATATTTCCACACCTCCAACGATTTCTTTTCCAGGGATCGTGTAGGTGAGGGTGCCATCGTCATTGGCAGTGGGGACCGCTATGACTGTATGGACAAAGGGATCCCCGTTGTCTACACTGTAAATTACACGGTAGGAGTAGCCGGCCCTCGGGGTGACGACGAAGGAGTAGTCATTCAGATAGGTGACTGTCTCCGGGCCCTTGGTCACATCCTGCTCCACATCTTCGTCAATCTTGTATTTCACATCGTACTGCTTGGGGGTCTTGCCGGTGTAGGTGACCTCCACATTGCCGGAGATATTCTCGATGGTGTAGGTGTCATTTGCGCCGAAGGTCAAGCCCTCGGTGGCGCTGTCGCCCATCTTCACGGTGAAGGTGTAGGTATAGTGGCTGTCCACGGGCTTGAAGGTGAAGCTGCCGCCGCCGGGGACCAGGCGGGTCTCCGCGTCGGAGGTAAACTCATCCGGCAGGGTCACGGTGAAGTTATTGGCGTTCACCACTGTGTCAGCATCGGTGACAGTGGCATCCGGCGCATCAAAGTTGATGGAGTTGGCGTCCAGGTCAAATTTGGCGTTGGTCAGCGTCACAGTGGAGGTAGAAGTCGCCTGGGCGGTGAAGTCCAGGGCCAGGGCCTCGCCCAGGGGCACGGCGTCGCCGTAGCGGCGGACGCGGACGGTGCCGTTATTGTCCTCCACCGTCAGATTGGCGGCATCGCCGGTCTTGGTGTTCAAGGTCAAGGCTGCCGGGTCATAGGTAAAGGTCATGTCATAGGCATTGAAGCCGGTGATGCCCTTTTCCCCGGAGGCGACGGTCACAGGGATACGCACTTGCTGGCCCGCAGCAACCTGCTGGTCAGCACCCATGGAAACAGTATAGCCGGTAGCTGTGGGGATAGGGCCAGCCCCATCAGGTGTAATAGTCACCTTAATCGGGTCGCTCTCGCCATGGTTAAACGCACCATCTTTGACATAAAGTGTTTCTTCATCCACCTCAATGCTTGAACGCGATACTCCTGTCGTACCGTTGAAAAAAGATGCCGTTTGGGCACCACTAATATTATCTAAAGAAGCAAAGGTAACGGAACAGATTTTACCCGCAACAATAGTTTCTTCATTGTCATCATTGTACTGTCTTATTCTAACAAGGGCTTGACTGTCGGCTCCATATGCGCCATTTTGAGTGGGGTTATCAAACCAAACGCTACCATCTATATCCGTACTTACGAATTGAAAGAGAGTAGCATCATACCTTAGAACAATATCAAGCGCTGTCATGTAATCCAAATCATGCGCAAGTGTATATGTTATAGTGAGTTTTTCTCCAGGTTTCACATTTGTCTTGTCGGCTGTGGATACAACAATAGGGCTGTCGCCCTCCGCCGCAAAAGCCGTTGTAACAAGGCTCAGCACCATGACCATCGCCAGCAGAAATGCGGTGATCTTCTTTATAGCTCTCATAGATCGTCGTTTCGCGCTCCGCCGCGGCGGCGGGCGCGCTTCCTCCTTCTATTTTTGTTTTATCTATCTCAAACGCCGTGGGCGTGTCAAAAGGATCAAGGCGGCCCCGCCGCCGGTATCGAGCCGATGGGTATGCGATAAGAGAGGAGGTGGGAGGGGCGGCTTTTCCCCTCCCACCCTTATGGAAAGCGAACAGTCTCCGTTCAGACTGTCTCGGCTTGACAAGGGGAATTCAGCAGGACACCTCCTGCTCTGCGGCCTTTGCCGCTTCTTTCTCGGCGCGGCGCTTCACAGCCTTCTCGTGGGCCAGCTGACCCTGCCGCAGATTTTTCTCGATCTGCTTCTGCCGCTTCTTCTCCTTGCGCTCCGCCAGGAACAGCGGCTCTTGTATGGCCCGTTCCTTGCGGTAGCGGGCCGTGCCGTTCAGCTTCGCCTTCGTTCGCGTAGGCGGCAGACACGCCGCCCGCAGTGCCGCGTCCCAGCTTCCGAAGCGTTCCTCGATAAACGTGCCGCCGTCTACCTCGCAGGGTGCTGGGCTGTGGCGCAGGGTGCGGGCACACCGGGCCAGATACAGCGCCAGCTCTCGCAGGGGCGTGTCCGCGTGCTTTTCGGCAAAGGCCGCGTCCCGCGCCGCCAACGCGTCCTTAGTGCGCTGGGCGATCTGCCGGTCGCGCCAGCTCTCAACATCAAAATGCTGGTTGGGGTTGAAATGGCTCATGGACATACTCCTCCCTATGGTGATGTGGCGGTAAGAAAAAACGCTGACGAATCTCGTCAGCGTACACTCCTACCCTCGTCACAACGAAGAAGCGCCGCTGCAAACAAGTTCTCCTTCGTGTAATTCTACTGCCCTCGCGCCACAAAACCGTTGTGTTCCAGCGGTTTCCCCGTACACGACCTACCTTCTCAGGACTCGCGTCCCAATGGCGGGTATTGCCCAGCGGCTCAAAGCCGTTTCGGTCGTTTCCTTGCGCTCACAGTGCCGTCCGCGGTGGGTTTGGTTACCCATGTTCCTTTAAGGCTGTACCCTGACGAAAAATCGTCTTTACAACGCACAGCCACACGACGTCACAGAACTCAGCTGTATGAAATTCTCGGTTCTTTTGAACAGTTTTTTCGCAAAGTAACATACTTTGCGAAAACTTTCCAATTTCAACCAAATAACAGTATATACCAGCCGTTTTTCCGTGTCAACAACGAGTTCTAATTTTCGACTTTTTTCTGACATAAATCTGGAATGCCTTGCAGCGCAAGGCGTTCCGCGCTTTTTCGCAAAGTATGTTACTTTGCGAAAATTTTTGCGTTGACAATATGTTTTTTATCACATATAATATGCATAGGAAAAGAGGCGGTGGTTATATGGATTTCATGGTGGAATACTATGAAAAAGCGGATGGTTCACGGCCTGCCGAGGAGTTCATTCTGTCACAGGACAACAAAATGCAGGCAAAGATATTCGCCGCCCTTGAATTGTTGGAATTGAAAGGCCAAGCACTGCGAGAACCATATTCCAAGCCGCTGGGTGACGGCATTTTCGAAGTCAGGGCAAAGCAGGGGTCTGATATCAGCAGGGTGCTGTATTTCTTTGTAGTGGGAAAACGGGTCATCCTGACCAACGGATTTGTAAAGAAAACCGCCAAAACCCCGTCCCGCGAGATCGAACGGGCGAAGCGGTATCGGGCTGATTACGAAAGCAAGGAGGTATGACGCTATGGGAAAGAATTTTCGTGATACGCTGAACGAGCGAATGAAAGATCCCGCATTTCTGGCAGAGTGGAACGCGCAAGAGCCGGAGCGTCAGATTATGCGTGCGATTGCCGAAGGCCGCGAGGAAAAGGACATGACTCAAAAGCAGCTGGCAGAGATCACCGGCATCACGCAAGCTGACATCAGCCGTCTGGAAAGCGGCACAGCCAACCCCTCGCTGCGGACGCTCAAGCGTCTGGCCGCCGGTATGGGCATGGCTCTCAAGGTAGAGTTCGTCCCCATTCAACCATAAGCAAAAGAGACAGGCATTTGCCTGTCTCTTTCATGTTATTCCCTTGAGAAAGCCTATCCCTTCCACGGCCCTGCGCTTGTAGTCCATGGACGAGTGGACGTACAGCCGCAGGGTGGTGCGGACATCGGCGTGGCCCAGCAGTTCGCTGACGCTTTTCACGTCCACCCCCCGCTCCACACACCGCGTGGCGTAGCTGTGCCGCAGGCAATGGAAATTCCGATACCGCACACCGCAGCGCTCCAACAACACCTTATAGCGGTATTGCATCGCCCGCGGGTCAGGGACAATCTCCCTGCCGGTCAGCAGGTAGCTGTCCGGCTGCTTTGTCTCTGGCTTCAGCATCCGCAGCATCTCTTTCGGAATGGGTATCCAGCGTTCGGAATTTTCCGTTTTCGGTGGCTGCACCGTCAGGCACGTCCCGCCTCCTATCTGCGCGATGCGCTCCACCGTCCGCTGGATGTGCAGCAGGCCCGCGCCGACGTCCACATCCTGCCATTGCAGGCCGCACAGCTCTCCCAGCCGCAATCCTGTGTAGGCCGTCAGCAGCACACCCAGCCCTGTCCTGTCCGGACGGCGCAGAATGACCTGTCCCATCTGCTTCAACTCCGGTTCGGTGAACACCTCCACGGCCTTCTGCCGCACCTTCGGCAGCGTCACATCCTCGCCGTAGCCCACACCGGCCATGCCCACGATCCGCAGCAGAAGGCCACCGATTTCTCGCACCAGCTTGGGCGAATAGTCCTCCTGTAACTGCTGGATGTAGTCGTTGATCTCCGCCGCCGCCAACTCCGCTGCCACGCACTCGCCCAGCGCCGGCAGGATGTGGCATTGGATGTTGCGGCGGTAGCACGCCAGCGTGGATGGCTTTACGCTCCCAACCATATCCTCTAAAAAGATAGCGGATAGCCGTTCCACCGTGGCGTCCCTGCGGACGTATTTCCTGCGTTCTCCCATTTTTTCAAGCACCTTTCCGTCCCCCATAGGT
>ERZ773130.1435-NODE-1435-length-22569-cov-7.528116_pt1 | contig 22569 bp, 10 predicted proteins | sample MGYA00511919_ERZ773130 | MGnify/ENA primary metagenome ERZ773130 (study PRJEB29015, sample SAMEA2737851) | human gut metagenome | biome: human gut; feature: human-associated habitat; material: faeces | place: China | collected 2012 ...
TGATGGCTTCGGTGGACAATCCGGAATCCGTAAAGATTGTCGGAATCAGCAAACCAGATTCTGTATTTGGCCGTGAGTATGTTAGCATGAAGGAGAAGATGGCTCTTTCTGTGGCCATGATGAAAATCAGCCGCAGGTTTATGGAGGATACGGATTTTGATAATCCGGATTCAGAATGTCACGGGATGTCCAGACAGATGAAACGTCAGATGGATGCCATGACGGCACTCCGCTCTCTGATGGTTACGGAAGAACTGAAGCCTGCAGGTGATGAAGTCGGGCAGGAACGCAAGCCGTTCAGCGGATGGAAGGTAAAGATAGAATATGAAGCCACTGATTCTGACGGACAGTCATACCGTTCTGAATACTGGTTCATTATGGATAAGGAAGCACAATGTGTTATCAGGTCATTTGAAATCCCACTGTTATGAAACTGAAAAGATTTTTATTACCGATTCTGGCATGGAGTGGGCTGTTGCTCACTTCCTGTCATTGTGAACATGAAGAAGATGACGGCCTTTTATCTTCTCTTCAAGTCGGCAATGTGGTTTGTTCGGACGGAAATATATTGTCCATGGACAAATTCAAGCAATCTGACAAGGAAGCTGTTGCCATAGTTTTCCATGTAAACCGTAGTCCTGATGCTGATAATCTCGGTTTTGCTGTTTACATTCACGATATGGAACCGCTGGCTTTTGCCGACACTCTTGGTATTGACCAGGGTACTTCTGCATCATTGACTGATGAGGACGGAAATGAGAATACCTATTCTTTGTTCAATAATGATGAAGTCCAATCTCCAATATCTATCAGGACTTTTGATCTGTGGAGTTATGGACAATCAGCCTATATTCCTTCTGTTCGGCAGCTCTCTTATCTGTTTGCTGTCCGGTATCAGATTAATGAATGTATAACTGAAGTCGGTGGAACTCCAATTAATCTGAATCCTGGCGAATGCTGGTTGTGGTCATCTACTGAAGTGAAAGGACAAAAGGAAAATAAGGCCTGGCTTTATTCCTTGCAGTCTGGAACCGTTCAGGAAACGCCAAAAGATCAAGCGCATAAGTTCAGGCCAATTATTTCAGTATATAAAACAAAATAGAACAAGTTTACAAAATCTTATATGAGGATGTGTCAAAACTAAAATGACTACTCCTCAAATTTACAGATTATAACTATGATATTTAAAAGGGTCGTATCAAACTCTGTATTGAGTAATAATACGGCCCTTCCTTTAGTCTTTCAGTATGCTCAAATTTCAAATTATAAGTTCTTATTTTTCAAAAAATGAGTTTTGACACCCTAATATATTTTTCTGTAGATTAAAATATTAAGTCTATATTAATTATTATCTAAGATTTTCACTACATCGTCTTCTGACCATGATTCTTTTAACTTAGACTTGAAATCGTCTATATTATTAGCCGACTTTATAAGCCTTTTGTAGAAATCTGCGTTCTGGATAATAACGTTTTTAACATCATTATTTTGTATAACAGGTTTAATTATTTTATCAATGACATCCTCTGTTCTTCCATTTAGTCTACCATATTTTCTCAGATTTAATTCAAGAAGTTTAAATCTATTTGCATCAATACTTATGTTACTATTGCAATAAGAGTCACGAATTACAGAAAACACATGAGTTAATTTAGAACCATCGATATTTTTTACAATTTTAGTAGTATAATCATTTATGGGTACATTACCACTTGCTATTCGTTCACATATTAATCCTCCAAAATTGTTAATAATATCAGGTATAGGTTTCATACAGTCATTCTCAATGAGGGCATTAATAATACGGTGGCAATAATCGTTTGAATAATTTCCTATTGTATTTATTAAATCTGTTTCTTTTACAGAAAGAAGAAGGATTTTTATAGCTGTTTGGTTAATTAAATCTGTAAAATCATTTTTGATCGTTGATGTAATATCGTAAATATTTGAATTGGGATTTAAAGTCTTTAATTTAGGCAAATCGGTTATGGTCTTATTTATCAAATCCTTAACATCCCATTTGTTGATAAAATCTAAAAGTTCTTCGTCTGTTACGTTATATCTACTTTTAATATCTTCATATTGAGGCATTATCGTAAATATATTTAAATATACCCCAATGCCATGCTTTATCATATATGATATGACCTTGTTTAAGGTACTGTTGTTCCATGATTGGTTTTTGTATATTAAATCACTTTCATCTGCATAGTACTCAATGTTTTCTGCTATAGATGCGACTAATGAATCGTCTATATTTATACTGCCATTTTGTGCTATATAGATTGATAACGTATCTATATAGCCATCATTTTGCGTTGTTTTATTGGTGTTTTCAAGATTTGTGCGCAATGTATTTATAAAACTTGATGAAGGCAATTTTTCGAGAGGTTTATCATTGCTAAACAGACAACGGTAAGTATTAAAAATCTGTCCAGCGTTATTCGCTTCAATTAATTCATTTGTAATCGCAGACTTTATTGTTTCTTTAAGTAAACTAAAATCACAAAATGAAGATTTGATTAGAATATTTACAACTTCAAAACCATTAAATTCATTAAGCTGAATCTCTGATAGATACTTGTCTAATATATCAGGTTGAATTTGTAGGTTATAATCTTGATACATTTCTTTGGCCTCTTTAACTGCCTCAATGAAAACTTCGGGGGAGACTTCTTTTGATGGCAGTTTTATATACTTAGCAATACCATCTATTGTTTTTAGTTGGTTAATACAGCGCACATATTTTGATCCAGAGAATTCTTTTGAAACTCTCCAAGAATTACACAGTTTGTCAACAATTTGTTTCTTTGTTTCGTCACTTACATGAACTAAAAGGATTTTGTAAACATTTGGAAATTCCAATGTGGAAATTGACTGTTTCTTTTGTAATGAAGCTAAATTCTCCCAGATTTCGTTAATCGTAGGATTATTTTTAACTAACCCATTCAGAACTTCAATCATTGCAGCCAGTTTTGCAGTATCAGTATTGGTATAAACTTCTGTTAATATAGTATCAAAATTTCCATCTGTTTCTGCATATTCATTGATATTATATCCTTCTAGTTTATCTATACAATTATTTATGTATCCAGTTAATGGAATTTGTTTAGCGTTTGCTATGTCAACGCCATAAGCTAAAGCTGACACTTCTGCTTTAAGTTTCTCATTATTTTGTATAATGTTTGAAGCTATGCCTAAATACTCCCCACTTAATATTTGTTTTATTTCATTATTGTCTTTGTGTATAGCATCTTTATATAATTGATATACAGCCATGCTTACAATGTCTACATCGTCATGTCTGACTTTATAAAGTGATACAAGTCTATTTATAAAGATTATTATATCCCTGATATTAGCTTCATTGTGTTGTAATCTGTACAACCTATTAATTATATTCTCATCTTGGTTTTTAGTATTACCAAATGCTTCTTCAAATAGTTTTCTAAAAATTCCTTTATAATCAGTTATTACAGGCTTAGGAACAGTAAAAGTAACTGGAAATGTCTTATTGATAAAATATTGAGCTAATTCATGGGCTTTCGTTTCGTTATCTCCAAAAGCACATGAAAGATGTGTAATATCATAAGGTATTATTACCCAAATATTTTCAAAGCCAGTTTCTGCAAAAAAAGTGTGAATAGAGGACCATAATTGTTTAACTTTTTCGGCAGGTAATCTATCCATATTGTCAAAAACAATAACAAGTTTTCTGCACTTTTTAGGATTAAGATTGTCTGAAACATCTTGCATCCATCTTTTGAATTCAACAACTGACGGTTCTTCTTCACTAATAACTTCGTATTCAGTCTCTTTTTTTTCTTTATCATTGTATACAGCAAGTATATAGCTGAAATTTCTATAATTAGGATTTTTCCACGCTGCTATAGCCCACACTATAAGAGTTATAATAATGGGTAATAGGGCAATAATAATTGACCATCCCCAACCACACCTATCTGCTAACAATGCACCAGTAAGAGACGCTATACTGGTGAGTATTGTTGTGATAGTACCTGCAATTACACCATTGCTTAAACGTGGATATGATAAGGTTGTTGTTTCAGTCTTTCGTGCTAATAGTAGTTTTAATTTTTTAGGCCATGTAACGGATTTTGTCCCTCCACCTTTTGTTGTAATCTTTGTATAGCCGATTAGTATCTCTTCGTTGACTAATTTATCGGTAAGTTGCTCCAATAATGATCTGCGTTGCAGGTCTTCTTGATTACCCCATGCATCATATTCAAAAAAGAAGTAGTCGGAATCATCTTTTTGCAAATGTTTTTCGATAAGTTTTACGACATTTGATTTTCCTGCTCCCCAAATACCTTCTATGCCTATTATTCTAGGTAAACAATCTTTTTTTGGTAAAGAATCATTATCTTTAATATGCTTAGCTATTGCTTTTGATAGAGCTTCCTGGGAAGCTCCATCAAATTTATCTATGCCCTGAGGCTTATCCTGTATGAATCTAGGAAATTTTGTCATAATGTTCTATTTAATTGTTGAATCCAAATTTATTCCATGCCTCCATAACCAAGCGTTTGGTACGATACTCGCCAAGATCTCGGAGTTCTCGTTCTTTAAGTACACGGAAAGTTTCATTGATACAACCTTTGCCACACACATCTTCTGGATCAAGGATATAACGAAGATCCTCAGTGCTCAGACTGTATAAATGGGCAAAAATTGCATCCAATTCGGCTTGCCACACAGCTCGTTGCAATTCATCCCATATAACTGGTTCTTTGGGAAGATTATATTCTTTTGGACATTCTTCACGCAATTCCTCCATCCAGCCGTCCAGATCGTGGTTGAACCAGCACAACTTAGCCACTCGCTCTATAATGGCTTGTAACCACCCACTTTCTATTATTTGTTCTGGAAGAAGAACTGGCAATTGTTTCATAATAAAAAATCCCATACTACTGCCACCTACTTTTTGTCTAACAACATAATCAAAGACTAGTGATGACAACAGTGCAAGAAGCGCACTACTGGGGACAAGGCCTCGCGAAGTGAATACGAGCGGGGCCTTGTCCCCAGCGCCTACATCGCTGGGCACAAGACTTGTTACACAAGTTCTTTCATTCGTTGCATTAGTAACATCACGAAATGCAATATAGTATTTGTGCTTCCACTCCCATATGATATTACCTTTGCTATCAGTCTTAACTAATTTATCTTCTACTAATTTTTTGTTTACCCAATACCATGGACGTAGAATAGATTCTGAATTTGCAAGTGTATTCTCATTCGTATTAGGAATAGAATCAGGATGCTTATGATTAGGTGTATCATCAGGGAATTCTCCATAGTGATGATTATACAACCAAAACATTTTTCCTTCGTATAAAGGTACATATTCTTGTTGGTCATAGAAGTAATTAGCTTTTATTTGTATTGCACCCATTTTATCTAACTCATTTTTTGTATAGAAATGAGAAGATGCTGTTGCCATATTAAAAAATGTGGTAAGTTTTATGCCCCATGGATTTTCTCCAGTTTCTTCATTTATTAAAATAGGAACACTATTATATATTTTATTAGTTATCAACGCATCACGATTTGTTCTAAATACAGGACAATTCTTTGTATTAGGATTTAATCTTATGAAATCCTGCGTTCCAAGTGTATATATGCGATTTGAATCAAGTAAATGATCAAGACGTGTCAGATAAAAACCACCCTGTACACGGCGAGGTTCCAACTGTGCATGCCCTACTGTAAGTAAACAAAACTTGTACCGACTATCTATATCAAACAACTTTTCTCTATTCTCGAAGTCAAATAGTGATATTAAACGATTTTCCTCAACGAGTTTTGCAAAGAAATCTTTTGTTGTATCTCCCGTAGCAATGGATGTAGGTAAAACTAACCCCCAAGCTTCTTTTGAGAAATTAAGACAGATTTCTGCAAAAAGCGATGACAATTCAATCTTACCTTTGTTAGCGAGGATAAATCTACCGCTTTTCTTTATAAATAGTGCCTGTCCATCACGAGAGTGACGAGCATCTATGTATTCTCTATATAATGTAGGATTGGTTTTCTTTAATTCCAATATTAGATAATCCCTCTCATCTTTATTTTTTGCATTAACAATGGAAGCATCCTTGCCTACGAACCATTTTTCATCTTCCATTTGAAGTTTGTCCCAAGGTGGATTACCACACATCACATCAAATCCACCTCCATCTGCAAAAACTTCGGAAAACTCAACACACCAGTGGAAGAAGCGATTGGTTTTTGCCACTTCGTTCACTTCTTGTTTAAACGAATCTGGAAGAACCTGCAAACCGTCCAGTTCTTCAGCTGTATAATCAAGATATTTTATCTCCTGTAAAGCATTATAAACTGTACGGGTATAAGGTATGTTGAATGGGGTAAATCTCTCGGTTTCACTATCAAATTCAGAAGTTAAATCTGTTACATGGAATTGTTTGTAGAAACTATAAACATATATATCACAAGCTCGTCGAAGACATTCTACACGAGGAGACTGCATCAATTCTTCCCATTTCGACTGTTTTGTAAGTTCTTGCAAAAGAGAATCCTCAGGTAAGGCATTTATCTCTTTTACTTTACCTGCTAATCCTATTTGCTCACTATCAATATTTTGAATAGCAATATCCTGACTGAATAAGGTTATCGATAAACCCACATTTTTCCCATCACGAACCAATTCGACATCTTTGAGTGCCTGTTTGTTAAGCTCAATAATTCTTTTCTTGGTTTCTTTATCATCAGCAGTAAATGCTTCTTTGGGAACACCATCAAGGAGTACGTCAAGGTTGGTCACTCCAACTACAGAGTTACCACAACGAATATGATGATCAAGGAAAGAAAGAGGTTTTCCTGCACAATAGCCTTCAATCCAAAGTACAACTTTACAAAGTTCTACAGCATCAGGATTATAGTCAACTGCATAGATACACTTCTGAATTACCTCACGAAGAGCTTCACGATAGTCGAGCGAAGCTGGGTTGTCTTCGCCGGTACGTAAAGTAGAGATGTACCAGGCCAAAGTTCGAGCCATAGCCAAAATAATATGACCAGAACCGCTTGCTGCATCACATACTTTCATAGAAAGAAGTGAACGAACCTTTTCATCGGTGGTCTGACATTTAGCAATGCGTTCCTTTATCACTGGTTCCAATGTAGTACGGATTAGGCTTTGTACAAGATCGGGACGAGTATAGTAAGAACTGGATGATTTTCTGTCAAGTCCGGCACCAAAAGTAAAGTTCCACTCAGAGACGGATGTTCCCTGCGTAATAACAGCACGCATTTCAAGAATGCCCTCATATACAGACCCAAACTCTTCTACATCAAGAGATGAATAATTAATCTTTACACGATTTCGCTTTTCATCTCTAAACTCATTTAGGCAAGAGAAAGCAGCAAGAAGCTGTTCATTGGTAATTTGGCATTGACGTAAATAATGTAATGTCTTAGAAGCGAATAATACGCCTCCAAGAGGTTTTATAAAGAGTGGAGCTCCGAATATTTCATCTTCAAAAAGTCGGAAAGAATCCATTAACCCTTCCCATAAATCGCAGTAACGTTCATTGCGCAAATAGGATAACTCTGACAAGCCACGTAAGCGAGACACTGCATAATATTTTTTGTAGATGTCCTGGCAACGAACTTTCTGATCATAATCATTATCTGTATCCGGAGCACCGATATTGTATACCAGATTTCGATCTTCAATAATGAAGAGAAATAATAATCTGTAAATAAAATGAATCAGTTCTTTATTCAAAGTCTGTGCGTTTGCTTCACCATTGATAACAGCCTGTCTGAATACTTCATTACCTTCACCTTTTCCGCATACCACTGCACGGCCCAGTATTTCCATTGCTTTTTGAACGGCATCACTCAATCCGGCACGAATGCGATTGCCGCTTTCAATAGAACGATTGAACCATTGTTCCATAATAGAGGCATCATCCCCGCTGTGTGTAAAACGGGAAGTATGCATCAGTCGGAACAACAAGCAGAATTCAGCGTAATGATCTTCCTCGACCATACGACGTATGTCGAATTCAATATATGTAAGTTTGACTAATTGCCCGGTATTACGAATTATACGCAATACCTGACCATTAGTCACTATACCATACACATGTTCTGTATTATTTAAATAATCAAGCATAGTGGCATGTGGCGACTTCTGACGACGTTCTCCTTTCTGACGTATGTCAAGAGTACATTTATCAAGAGTATCTAAGTTGATATCACCAGTCTTGTCACCTACTATGATGACAGGCATATCTGCTAACTCATGGCAAATATATGGAATATCAAATCTTCTTTCGCCGGCTTCTATTTGAGTTGGCTGATAGTCTAAAGAATAATCCAGACTTGTAAAGAAACGCTCCATAAGACGGCGAACAGATTTTGTACCATATGGATCACGAAGCAAATTGCGCTCTGCAAACAACTTCCAGTCGTTACGAAGTGAACTCCATGCATTATCTATTTTTGCTGTAAGTGATACATCTAAATTAAAATCCTGTTCACGGTTTCCTTGCATTGATGAGTCTGTTTCTATCTCATGCAAAATGTCATCAGATAAAAGATGACCATATATATGAATTGAAGTATAATCCATTGTTCTATAATTTTGGCATATAAACATAAGCAGCTATCACATCCATAGGCAGCACTGGATTAACCACCTGATATTCAGCTTCAGTAAGATATGTACGATATTGAGCAAATGAACGTACAAGATTATTAGCACGTTCCAGAGCTATATCATCAGTGTGTTCTCTAAGAGTATTCTCATTTTCAACCCATTCCAATCGTCGGTTGAATGCAGTGCGTTGTGCTGCTATTTCAATGTCACCTGTAGCACGAGACTCCAAGAATAATTTACGGCATTCTTCATCGGAAATAAAGTCATGGTTCTCAATTTTTCCTTTATATCCCAGAAAAATCATTTCCTCACCTACAACCTGATGGTCTTTTTGCTTTGTCTCACTGATAACAGAGCGAACACGCATTAGCAATATGGTCGTTGCTGTATCAACCATATCCGTTTCGATAACCATTGCACGACATGCGCCCAAGGGACCTCCGTTTATTGTATCGTTTACAACTCCTCGCGATAAGTCTTCCACAAATGAATGGTTGCGACCTATGTACATATAGTTTTTGGGAGTTGGCGATGCAAATGATATTCTCACAGTACCTTTCTTATCGATTGCACGTGAGAAGTATGATTTTAGATTGTCCTCCAGCTCAATTAGCTGAAAAGAGTAGCACAAAGGAAGAATATCTTCTTTGACATTAATTCCAGCATGACGGAGTTCGCTAACAACAAAGTCCCTTGTATCATTTACATCCCCAATTACTTTTTTTGCTTCATTTAGACTTTCAACAAGCCTGGTTGGATTCATAGCTTTTGTATTATGAGCAAAATAGGTATGAGATTTTTTCTCAATCTCTACTGCTCGTTGAAGGCGTAGTTCATGCTCCTCAGTTGTTTCCGTGAAGTCTTCAAAATCAAAAAGTGTGGGTTGATGAATAAATTTCTGCTTCGTATCAAGTACAATGATTTCTTCCATAATGTTTTCCATCAAGGACGAGTCATTATCGGCAATAGGAATATAAATACCAAGATTCTTACGAATTTGCTCTTGCTTACGATAAAGCACTTTCATAATAATCTTGTCAACAGGATTGTTTTCTTCATCAAATAAAGTAAAAATACTTACTTCTGGTTCAGTCTGTCCAAAACGGTCTATACGTCCATTACGTTGCTCCACACGGTTAGGATTCCATGGTAAATCATAATGCATGATACTATTAAAACCATTCTGCAAGTTAACACCTTCAGACAAACAGTCAGTACAAACAAGGATATGACGAGGTGTTTTTGACAACTCATCTATCTTCATCTTACGATCTTCATCAGTAAGTTTACTTGTAATAACTTCAATAGCTACATCTTTGTATTTCTTATTTGCCCTAATATGTTTTTCGACTATTCCTTTGCAATACTCAGCGGTCTGTATATATTGACAGAATACTATAGGATTATATCCTGAGTTTAAGGCAAAATCTATAGCTTTTGCTAATTCCTTAACCTTTGAATCCTGCTCATTTTCTTTTATTTCCATAAGTGCTGAAATAAAAGAACGGAACTTTGTTTTATCACTATTAGTAGCCTGCTCGTATGATTCAGGAATTACATCGTCATTGATATAACCATCCTTTAAAGCATCGTTGAATTTGAAGATTTTTTCGTCATCGTCTACCGCATCATCTGAATCATTGGATTGTTTGGTAATCTTATTCTTCAACATACTGATACCAGCATCAGGACTAGACATCACGCCACGAATAAGGGCTAATAAGTCCCAATAAATATATCTCTGTTTCTGTTTTTTTAAAGTTTTAGCCTGTTTGACTCCTTCACGCACATAATCAATAATATCCATTAACAAAGCATAATACTGACTACTGAGACGATATTGTTGGTCAAATTGAACTCGTTCTGGGAAGATGATATCATTACCCACATATGGTTTTACATCAGCACGTCTACGCTGTATGAAATAGTGTGATAGTTCCTCTCGCTGTTTTGCATCTTCCAATGTGTAGTGCTTGAATTCAGGTTTCAGAAGACCTATTACAGATTGAAACTCCTCCATATTGCCACTGTGCGGTGTAGCCGTCAGGAGAACTATATGTCGATCTGTTGTTGCCAAATCTGAAAGAAGTGAATGACGCAACTGCTGTCCTTTGTTTGCCCCTTTAGGCTTAGCACAAGTATGTGCTTCATCTACAATGATAAATTCCGGACAATGCTGCAAGAACATCTGTTTACGGTCAGACGATTTGATATAATCAATAGATATTATCTGGAACGGAATATCTCGAAATACATTCTGATTGGCACGCATATTTTTTTCCAAACGGCTTATTGTGCTCGAACGAATGATTTCGGCTTCCAATCCAAATTTATCACGAATTTCATTCTGCCACTGTTCACATAGGTGTGGCAGACAAATTACAGCAAAGCGTTGAATCTCTTTTCTATCTAAAAGTTCTTTAGCGATTAACAAAGACTCTAAAGTTTTACCGATACCAACGTCGTCTGAAATAAGCAGACGAATTATTTGATGTTTAAGAGCCAATATTAAAGGTACCATCTGATATGGACGGGGTTCAAAAGAAAGTCTTCCCAAACATTGAAAAGGCCCAGCTATATCACGAAATGACAATCGGCACGCATTATAAAGAATGCGTGCTGCCTCGGGATAACTGTTAACTCCAATATCCTCTGACGAGGGTTTACGAAAATTATAAGAATTAACTGTCGTTTTTAGTTTATCACCATACAACGGCTTATACAAACCTATAGTTTCAGCATCTATACCGCCTAAAGGCTTTATTATCAGTAGGTCTTTATCTGATGACTGTTGAACCACCCATGGACGTGAGCGGAATTCAACAAGTGTTCCTGTTTTATATTCCATTTCAATTAACTTATAGGGGTAAATATATCTGGATGTGCATCTATAAACTCTGCCAATGGAGTTTTGTAGTGCCATACAATAACTACATAACCTGCATCTTCAAGCACTTCACGTTTCCTTCTATCATCTTCTTGTATATCTGGATTATCATGAGGTGTGCCGTCACAGAATACAACAATGCGCTTACCATACATAAAGTCAGGCTTGACATAGTAACGTTCTGGAAACATTGGCTGAGCCTTATCTGGAAGACGTAATTTATGCTCATAAAGATATTTTAAAAATTCATATTCTGTACTACTGTTATGGTCGCGAGTAGCTTCCAGTTCCTCATATTGTCGATCGTAGCTTAAACTCTGACCTGCTTCACGAACTTCAATTTTAGCATCCATCATCATACGCAGGGTTGTGTAAATCTTGCGTATATCAATCTGTTGATGATATGGTTGATTATAGTAATTTAATAAATTAGTATAGTCAGCTGGCACTAATCTAGAAAGCTCTTCACTAGACAAAGAATCCTGTGTATTATAGCAAATTTCATAAGCACGATTAACTATTGCATGATATGCACTTGGTTCTTGAACAAGCCTTCCTAGTACACCGAGAGAGCCTTCTGCATTCTCATAAATAAGTACGTTAGGAATACTATCTTCTCCCATTACTTCTGCACCAATTTCACTACCTTCAATTTGAAAGACGTCTTCAATAGCTTGTTTAAAAGCATAAAGAAAAGTACGTACTGCACCCTTGTCAGCCAAAGCTAATGCTTTAAGAGGTTGAATGTATATAGCGTTAGCAGTTGTTTCTGTAAATAATTTAACAGGCTTTATGTGTCCAAATTTTTCAGGGTTCTGCTCACGTTCTTTAGTTATAGCTGTCATGCGTTCAGCACTAATCCAATCACCTGTCTTTGTATCAAATGGAAAGCCATTACTATTGCCTTCATTTTTTGATTCAAGAATGCAAGTCATTCGACATGAAGGAATATATAAAATGTTAGCCAAATGGGTTTCATTTTCTGTTTTAAGTTCACATTTTCTGATAGAACGGGAATTATCAGATGTGAAATAAGTCTTTTTATCATAGAATTTACGTGAACGTTCTTCTTCTTGACAAGTTATCTTTTCACTTTCCTGAGCTATCATATCCTGCATTTCTATGCAATAACCGGGAATAAGTTGCGACAAACCGTCAAGACTTTCTCCTGTTATAATATCAACATGATGAGAGGTATTTTCTATGTCTTTGTATATTACTCCAGTCTTAGGATTGACAAAGAACTTATGCTGAGTTGGCTCTGTTGTAATCATCATACGCTTAACACGGAACTTTCCACCATTAGTATAGATAATATTTTGTGGGCCAAATTCAGACAAGGCCAACGACTTAGCACGACTCAGATACTCAACTTTATCACTCTTATATTGTAAAAGAACACGTTGCGGAAGTTTTGTGAAGTTATATCCTGGTAAAAATCCTTCGCTTGCAAAATAACGATATGGGTAAAACTCATTCTCTTCTGCATTTACACCCTGATTTTGTCCAAGAAGCATATCACGAAGCTCTGTTCCACGTTTTTCTTTTAAAAGAGCCTCTTTCTTTTCACTTGAATTATCGCCATATATATTGTTTCTAATTATGGTTTGTGCTTCCTCGATTTGTTGTTGAGCCAGTTTGAACAAGCTACGCCAACGATCTAATGCTTTGTCAAAGTCAGATTGATAACAATTCAAAATATTATCCATCCATGAATTAGTAAACCAAAATGGTTTTTCTGTAAATATTTTTTCAGCTAAAAATTTATCAGAAATGGCCTTCTTAAATATTTCCTTTATCTCAGTCTTACGTTCTTCCGAAAGTTGCAAATAGCGAACGACCTCAGGTTTTAATGTTATATTCCTAGCGTCACTATAATCTACAAGCTCAGCAATGCCTTTTGATAGCTGTGGTATAGGACACACTGACAATATAGTTGAATGTAAGTGAGTAGAGAATAATTCCTCATTAATAAGTTCCATACGAGGAGCTTTTACTTCACCATTAACCATTTTTTCAGGGTGACGTAGATAGTAATTCTCGTGTGAATTTCGAGAACGACAATATGTATAAATTAAAGCAGCTTGCCCACTACGTCCAGCACGTCCAGCACGTTGTGTATAGTTTGCTGGTGTAGGTGGAACGTTTCTCATACCAACTATAGACAGGTCTTTTATATCAATACCAAGTTCCATTGTTGGCGAACAATACAATACTGGAAATTCCCCATTACGGAATTGTTGTTCACGTAATTCCCTTTCTTCTTTTTGTACTTGACCTGTATGGTCTTTTGCTTGGAGATTAATATCTGATAATGGAATATTCTTATAGAAATCCTGGAAATATTTATTCGGGTTATAGACAATCTCGTTTCCTATGGTACGAATCTTTGTCAAGTCTGTTCGCAAACTTTTTTCGTTTCCTTTTTCCCATAGAATACTTGAATAAAATAGCTGATATGCACCATCTTCTTCTTGAATATAATTACCCAAAGCCGCAAAAAGTGATGTCATATACTCTATATATTCTTCTTGATTACTGATAGTAATAGTTGCCCCATTTTTGACCAAGAAATCCCTGACAAAAACAGCCAGTTTAGAACGATATCCGGCAATAATTTTGCCAAAGGCTTTACGCTTGTTCGAAGGCCTCACAAAACATAAGGCATTTGAGGATCTAATTTTATCATTTTCATCAAGAGTCCAAGGAGATTTTAGATATTCACGTACTTGATTCTCTATATCCTTAACATTTGATTCAGAACGCTCTGCAGTATAAATACAAAGTTGATGACGCATATAGTCTAATATCTGAATAATAAACTTTTCTTTTGCATCATCACTTAATCCCTCAAGTTCTGGTATGTCATATAAGCGTTCACATCCATTCTCTCCTGTAATCTCATCGTGCAGAAATTCGTAATTAATATTTAACAGTGCACAATCTTCTAGATTAGGCATACTAACTTGCCAATTCCCAGCCAAATCATCATAAATAATTGAGCCAAGATAACGCCTCATAACTTCCTTTACTTTTTCTGCACGGCCACCACGAAGATTTTTATAACGTTCATTGAAGTATTCTTCCTGTTGTAAATTTAAGTGTTCAAATACAAGCCTAGCAATTTTATCACTACCAATAGGTTCATCAGAAGATTTAACTGCATTCCAAATCGCAGAACGTATTTTACCAATTCTTACAAAATCATTAAAATGACCAGCCTGCAAAGCTGCATCTTGACGTGCATCCACAAAGGTCATAAGTTTTCTGTCTTCCGATGAAACACCAGCCTCCTTCATTTCAATAATATTCTCATATGAGAGCACTGTAGTGGCCGTACTACGACCTTCAGAGCCAATCTTTGCTAGTTTTGACCATTCTTTAGTAGAACCACTATAAACAGCTTTTGCAGTAGGATCATATTTTAATGGAGATGCAACATATATACCTTCAATATATTCAACAAAAGAATCAGGCGTACTATTTGAATTACCATACACATTAAAGTATATTTTTCTAGGCATACGTTCCCGATATGTAGGTTTTAATTTACGATTACCTCGTCTATCATAAGTGAACCAATCATCAGGTATATCATCAGATCCTTCATCAAGAAGTAAGTCGTCAATATTTTCATTCTCATGTGGTATGATAATATATCCATCATTTGTAGAGGTAGTCTGCTCATCAATATCTGAATCTATTCGTTCGTCAAAATTACGTGGAGTAAGATTTCCATTATCTTCTATTCTAACAGAATACATTTCATGTCCAGATAATCGACTGAACATTATCGGAAAATACTTAACTTTATTTTCATCATCTGATAACTCCTCACAATATAATTTCTCCTCCACAGTTATATATCGACATGAAGGTGTCCCTAGAGTAGCATATACATTACCTGTCTGTGGAATAAACTGGTGAATCTTGTAAGGTAAAAGTTTAGAATTACTTTTAGTAGAGATATTAAAATCATTACACCAATTAAGAACATCAATAATATGCTTAGTACAATCATCTTTATCAATGCAACCATTGATATATGTAGATAATTTATCAGCTATTTCTTCTACTGAGTATGGTTTACCACGGAAATATTTATTTTCAACTTCATCATATCGAAGAGCTATATTTTGCTCAATCCAATTTGTTGTTGGATAATTCATAATAAGTTCTGCATCAAGTACAGTGGGTACAGGAGAACTAATTGCCTGAATGATTTCATCTTTTGTGAAATTTGGACGAGATAAGCCTAATCGTAATGTTTCATCTATAACTTGTTCATTAGTATATGTGCTTCCAAATATGCATGCAGCAACTTCAGCGACTTTTTCACGCTGTTGTTTATATGTCAGCTTATCATCTGAAACCATTGTAGCTGAAGTTCCAAAACAGTAAACTTTATTCTTAGATTGTGCTTTAATTCTTCTGACAAGGAACGACACATCACTACCTTGCATTCCACGATAAGTATGCAACTCATCAAATACAAGATAATGAAGGTTGGCCAAGAAACAATCACGTAAACTCTGCTCATCTCCGGCACGAGTCATGAGCAGTTCAAGCATCATATAGTTAGTAAGTATTATGTTTGGAGGATTCTGTTGTAATCGTTCACGGATTTGTTGAGATTCCTGCCCTGTATATTTCCCAAAAGTAAATGGACATTCTTTACCTGTTGCATTTTCATATTGTAAACGGTACCTATCCAATTCTTCAGACTGAGAGTTTATAAGAGCATTCATTGGATATACAATAATGGCTATTGTCTTGTTTACACAATCTTCTTGATGCTGTAAAATATAATTAAAGATCGTAGCCATAAATGTACGGGATTTACCAGAACCAGTACCTGATGTTACTATAAATTCTTTATTCAAGCATCCTAATTCTATAGCATTCTGTTGATGTTTATAAAAAGGATTCTTAAAAAATAATCCTAATTCCTTATGAATTGGTAAACCATTGTCAATCATTGTGGCAACATCAATCCCTAAAGCAAAATTTGGATTAAACTGTATTAATGCCTTTGGCCACAATTTTTCATTTTGAATAGCTTCACTGACTTCTTGTTTAATACGCTCATCTTTAATTGAAACGAAGCTACTTATATAATCTTTATAACTTTGTTTCAATTTATTATATATGTCTATTATATTCATAATCTTTATATTTGCTCTATTGTTAATATTTTTAAACAAACAACAATGTTATTCTTCTTCAATTTCCTTTTCAGGTGTTGGAATCAATAAATCTCTTATATTTACCCCTAATGCCAAAGCTATTTTTTTTAGAGTTGTAATATCAGGTTGGGAAGTATTTGTACACCATTTTGATACTGTTGCCGGGTCCTTTCCTAATTTAGAAGCTAACCATTTATTAGTTTTTTTTCGCTCCACAAGTACAATTTTTATACGATTCAATTCTTCCATTCTGTCATTTGATTGCGTTTGACGCAAATTTAATTATTACAAACAAAAATAGAAAATAAAAAGCCTATAAATTAGTGGCTATATTTTAAAGTTCAAGTCAGTTTGACTATCTTTGTCATTAAATACAAATTCCATGGCTACATCTATAAAACTATCCAAAATCTCTAAAGTTGAATTGCGCGACTGCTGGTCAAATGAAGCTACAGACTTTACGCCATGGCTGGCAGAAGAAGAAAATCTTGCTCTTTTGGCAGATACTCTGGGAATGAATGAACTGGAAGTAAAAGGAAGGGAAGAACATGTTGGACCGTTCAGGGCTGACATCCTTTGTGTTGAATCCGGATCTGACAGACTGGTTCTGATAGAAAACCAACTTGAAAAGACCAACCATAACCACCTTGGCCAGATATTAACTTATGCAGCAGGACTCAATGCCGTCACAATTATATGGATAGCAGAGAGTTTCACTGAAGAACATAGAGCAGCCATAGACTGGCTTAATAGAATAACTGATAGTGAATTCAATTTTTTTGGTGTGGAAATTGGATTGATAAAAATAGGTGAAAGTGCTGCTGCACCAATGTTTAACGTTATAGCAAAGCCTAATGATTGGTCAAAAACGGTCCGTACAGCATCTTCTAAGGAAGTTTTGGATTCAAAGACCCCATCCGAAATTGCAAGATACGAATTTTGGACGGCATTTACTGACTATATGCTTAATAAACCATCCAAGTTATTCAGGCCACAATCACCGTCATACGATCATTGGATGAATATAGCTATAGGCAGAACAAATTTCAAGATTTGTCTTTTACTCAACAATCGTGAACAAAAGATTACTGTACAGTTATATATAGAAAATGATTGGGAAAAGAAGAACTTTGATATTCTTTTCAATTACAAGGATGAAGCTGAAAAGAAACTCGGTCCGCTTGATTGGCGACGTTTGGATGGTAAAAAGTCCTCTACAATAAATCTCTATAACAAATGCATATTTACTGATAAGGACAATCAAGAATCTCTTTTCCTTTGGTTTAAGGAAAACACTGAAAAATTCATTACTTTCTTCCAGCCTATCATCAGGGCTTTATAATGTTTTCTGTATTTTAACTACTATATCGAAATTACTATGTAAATATTTTTTATTGATTTGTCATATTTATATTATAATTGCCTATGTATAAGAAATCATATAAACTAGAACCTGTCTATATTAAATTTAATGATGATATTACAGGTATTCGCAAATCTGTAGAATACTATAATAATAACTTCAACAATGAATTAGCAAAAATAAAAAAATACTTCACAAATATAGAAGAAAACAAGTTGAATGATTATGAATTTGAAAAATTTAAAATCCAAGATGATTTACATATAAACCTGTCTAACACAATCATACATTTGTATAGAACCTTTGAAATAAGACTGAAAGAGTTATTTAAAGAGTATAATATTCAACCTAGAGGAATAATATATCAGCCATATTTTGAATTTATTAAAACAAATCTAAATATTGAACTTCCACACAATTTCGAAAATGACATCAATAAACTGAGAAAAATAAGAAATAAATATGTACATAATAATACAGATCCAGAAATTTCGAATGAAGAATTAACACAGTTCATTTTATATATGACAGAAAAAATAAGCACATTCTTTAATAGCATTATGGCAACCATGTATAAAACGTAAATTGACATAGTTTTTCACAAGCCATCTCTATTCATTATTTAGTTATTCAATAGGAAATGGCTTTACATTATCTACTTTATCATAATTACCTTCATTTGTCAAACGGTATTTTACCTTAATACTGACAATTGGATAATTGGATTTCTTAAAGAATAACTTTGGCACCCATATTGCAGTGAACAGTGAATTCTGATCTGCTTTATCGCCAAGCTTTTCTTTCATTTCTTCATTTAGCAACTCTGGATAATCAGAGATTTTTTCAAGTGATAACCATAAACCATATAATCCATCTTTATTCAACAAGTGCATTTTTTTCTGTTCTTCAAGTGATGGCTCATAAAATTCTAAAAATGGACGATCGTCGTATCTCATAACATAAATCATTTGAGAGAAGATTTCCGTACTACAATTCAGCGAAAGAATTTTAATGTCTTTATATGAATATTTATGATTCTCCTCCTTCTTTAATTCTTTTATCACCCCAATATAGTAGTCAAAATAGACTCCGAAAGCAATTATATAATGACTATTGTTTAACCCAAGTTTATCTAAAGCATTAAATATATCTTCAGATGAAAGTTTATAGTCTGTTACACTATGTTCAGAGAAAAATGAGCTTGCAAACATATGCTGAAAGTTATTTAACATATATGACGACATACAACCTGCTATACCAGCATGGCTTATATCTGGATTAGCCACAAATGCTGTATTAGGGAATGGCATTGTCACAGAAGAATTAAGATTATAAAATTTGTCCTGTTTAAATCTTCCCCCCAATAGGTCACCATAAGGCGCCATTGCTTTTATAATATTTCCTGTTAATATATCTTCTTCGGATTTAACTTTATTTACATCTAAAGGAAGTTTTTTCTTAATTCCGCCATTTTGCTCAAAATATCTTCTTGCATGCACGAAACTAATTCATCAGGCTTCTTTAAGACAGCTCTATCATAAAGCTGAGCCTTTTCTTCAATTTCTTTTTCAAAAGAACTAAAATTTACAATTTTGAGTAATGTATTATCATCTTTTATTCTATCTATCCATCTTTTTAAAGTATTCAGATTTTCATTCAAAGTGGCTAAATCAGACAAATTATTAGGTAAAGCTCCTGTATTTAATACTGACTCGTATCCATAACTCCAACGTATAACATAAATACGATAAGCTAATAGTGCGAGATAGCAGTTAGCCGCACCTACAATTTTACCCTCGGTAATACCATGCATATTTGGCATCTGATATCTAGATTCGTAATAAAATGGATTAGTAAAGCTATTACGATTTATCCTATTAAAGGCTTCAATTATATCACTTAAAGTTGAAGGGACCAATGGATAAGATGGTGGCTCAGACTGTGTAAACGAAAGCATCAGTTCCAACAAACTGTATTTTCTCTGTTGAATAAGCATTGAACACAACATTATATGAAACTCTATAAAATCTTCACGTTGTTTTTTATTTTTTTCAATCTGATCATTAGTATATGACTTACCATCATCGTCGTAATGATATTGATATATAGGTTTCATGTAATAGTTTATTTTCTGCGAGGCCATTTTCCAATACTCCATTATCCACTCATCTTTATCATAGAAAATCTGTATTCGAAGATTTCTCCATAAATATCTATAAGTGGTTTCTGAAATTATAGAATCTTCCCAGATTAAGGAAGTCAAAATGGAGTTTCCATTATTAACAGATATAGGCTTATATTCTCCTTTACTTAAGAACTCATTTATGCGAGATATACCTTCATAAAAATACTGATCAAAAACAAGTTCCTTACCATTATTTTCTTTGTATACTCTTATTAAATAATCATACAGGAATTCATATACGCTTTGTACAAGCTTACTATCAGCTGATTTCAAAAGTTCGCAAGATAAGTCTACCCATTGTGTAAAATATTTAAATTCTTTCTCTTTTTTATTTTTATTTGCAGAATTCTTATAATCATTAATGATTGCCGTTCGTAGTTCTGAGATATTGTAATAGCATATAATTTTCGAAAATAGAAACAAAGCTGAAGAAAGTAATATTATTACGCCTAAACACTATATTCCAATGATTATCCTGGAATGTGTATACCCATCCATTAGAAAAGGAAATAACACAGCCATCACAAGATTGAGAACTAAAGCAATTTTAAAAAACCTGAATGATAACTCACTCATAAATCGCTCTGATAACTTACTTGAACCAAATTTATCATCTATCTTTTCTATGCATCCTATTACTAAAGGGTATGATAAAGCGAAAAGAGTTGAAACAATGGATAATACTCCACTATATGTATAATTAACGAAATCAAACATAGAAATTATTTGTTTTTTAAAAGGATTTGCTTCTGAATCTTTAAAATAGATTTTGAATCATTATTTATCTGCTGTATATATACTTTGACTATAGAGTCATTAGATTTATTATCTAAATAAATAGAATCTAATATTTCTATTTTTTTTAATAAAGAATCTTGAATACGGGATTCCTTAAATATTAAACTATCTCTTAATATATCTATTGAATCCTTATGTTTTTTGTCCTTGATGTATGTAACATTATTGTGCATTGACAACCTAATGATAATGCTACATAAAACAATCACTATAGCTATATAATAATATTTTTTCATGTTATAGGATTTATACAAACTGTTCGTGTAAATGTTGTATAACTAGTTATATCAACAATTACAAATATACTTCAAAAAACTGGGAATATAATGAAGATAGTTTTCTTTTCAAATTAAGGCTATCGGATTTTGCCTGAAACAGAAAACAACTGACAATCTCAAATGATTCAGGTTGCAACTTGTATGCTAATTTATTCGATGCTCCAGATTAAAATACAGGTAATACGTTCCGACGACTATTCGTATTTCATGTGATGCTGGAATAACTCGCCTAATGCTACGAAAACTTACCGACTTGTCTCGTATCTACAATACCAGGCAAGTTCCAGCTGACAGGTTATACAACCACGCAGATAAATCAGGACAGTTGCCAAAGACAGAGCTTTTAAGGTTACGCTACCCTTCACTTTAAAGGCTCTGACATTGGCAACTGGTGTCAGACGACATATCTAAAACGAATACTAACAGTCAGCTCCGTTGATGCAGGCTAAAGCTTGCACTTTCGGAACGGCCTATATCATTGAATACAAATCTTAAAATAAAGGCAAGCTGTCCCGACTGTTCGTATTTCATGCGATGCCGGAACAACATATGCCTTATATAACGGAAACTTATCGGCTGACCTGCTTCGTATCTCGATACCAGGCAAGTTTCAGCCGACAGGTTCATACAATCATACTGATAAATCAGGACAGTTGCCAAAGACAGAGACTTTAAGGTTGCGCTGCTCTTAACTTTAAAGGCTCTGACATTGACAACTGGTTATTGATAATATGTCTGAAAAATGAATACAAGCAGACCGTCCCGATGATGCAGGCTAAAGCTTGCACTGACGGAACGGCCTGTATCCTTGAATACTCGTCTTAAAAGACAAGCAATCTGTTCCGACTGTTCGTATTTCATGCGATGCCGGAACAACTGGCCTTATGCTACGGAAACTAACCGGCTGACTTGCTTCGTATCCCGATACCAGGCAAGTTTCACCCGACAGGTTCATACAATCATGCAGATAAATCAGTGCAGTTACCAAAGACAGAGCCTTTAAGGTTACGCTGCTCTTCACTTCAAAGGCTCTGACATTGGCAACTGGTTACCGGTGGTTTGTCTTAAAACGGATACTATGCTCCTCAGAAATCTTTGAATACTGAATATCAGGAAATCATTGGAGCATCATAGCCGGAACCGTTTCTTATGTGCAAAGATACTTCGGACTGGAGAAACGCCAAGTGACGCTTGCGCTTTCAGTCGGAGGACTTGACGGCAGCCT
>ERZ773130.1469-NODE-1469-length-22056-cov-24.790328_pt1 | contig 22056 bp, 19 predicted proteins | sample MGYA00511919_ERZ773130 | MGnify/ENA primary metagenome ERZ773130 (study PRJEB29015, sample SAMEA2737851) | human gut metagenome | biome: human gut; feature: human-associated habitat; material: faeces | place: China | collected 2012 ...
TGATGAGCGTGGAGCCCGGCTTCGGCGGGCAGAAGTTCATGCCCTCGGCGCTGGATAAGCTGCGCTGGCTCAAGGCGGAGCGGGAAGCACGCGGCCTTTCCTACCTGCTGGAGGTGGACGGCGGCGTGGATGCCGCCACCGCACCCCTGTGCGTAGAAGCCGGTGCCGACGTGCTGGTGGCGGGCAGCGCCGTGTTTGGTGCTGCCGACCCCGCTGCGGCTGTGGGCGCACTGGCCAGCCTGTAAGGAGGGCTGTATATGGATGAAGCTTTGATCCAAGAGCAGGAACGACAGCTGCAAAAGACCGGCCGGTACTACCAGCACGTTTTCTGGCTGTGTGTGCCGCTGCTGTGCATGGCCTGCTATTTCTACGGCGCACGTCCGCTGCTGCTGTGCGGCGTCGCCCTGCTTACCGGCAACCTGTGCGACCGTCTGGTGGCGCTGCTGCGCCATCGGGTGTACACCAATAAAGATCTCTCCAACGAGAGTTTCAGCTTGATCATCGCCCTGCTCATGCCCGCCACCGTGGACATCTATGTGCTGGTGGTGGCGGTGCTGGCGGGCGTGCTCATCGGCAAGGAGGTCTTTGGCGGCTACGGCAGCTACCCCTTCAACCCCGCTGCCGTGGGCTACGCCGTGGCGGCGGTATCGTGGCCGGAGCAGGTGGTGCGCTACCCGCAGCCCTATACGCCGCTGCCCCTGTGGAACGCCTCTGCCGTTCCGGTGAGCAGCACCATTGAGGATACCCTGCGCAGCGGCGGCATCCTGAACCTGAATGCCCTCGCTGTCATGCTGGGCGAGTTTGCCGCCCCCATGGGCACCGGCGCGGCACTTGTCATTCTGGCCTGCGGCCTTGTGCTGTGGACCCAGAAGGACGTGCACATCGCCGCATCGGCAAGCTTTCTGATCACCTGCGGGCTTATCGTATTCTTCTTCCCGCGGCAGGTAGGTCTGGCAGACAGCACCCTCTTCAGCAGCCTGATGCCCCGCCTGCAGGGCATCCGGGACGAGCTGCACACCGGTGCGGTGCTGTTCTGTGCGGTGTTCCTGCTCAATGAGCCCTACACCTGCGCCCATCACCGGCTTGGACGCATTCTGTACGGCGCACTGGTGGGCATCGCCACCATGGGCTTCCGCTATTTCGGCGTGTACGAGACCGGCGTCTGCTTTGCGCTGCTGGCCGTCAACAGCGTGTCCGCGCTCATTGACCGCACCGAGGAGCGGCTGTACCGTCTGCTGCACCGTCTGCCGTCCGAACGAAAGGAGGCTGCGGAATGAAAAAGCGTACTGCGGAACTGATCCTGCAAAGCCCCGAAAAGTTCGCCCATCACGACCGCGTGTTCCTGAATAACCCGGTAGTCATGCAGGGCATGGGTCTGGCACCGCTGGTTGTCGTGGCTACCACCGGGCAGAACAGCCTGATGCTGGCGGCGGCGGTGGCGCTGCTGCTGGTGCCCTCCCGCGTGCTGGCCTGCCTGCTCAGCCGCCTTGTGCCCCTGCGGGACGAGGAACCCTCGCCGGAGCAGCTGCAAAAAAAGCTGCTGCCCCGTGCACTTTTGTATGCAGCCAGTGCCGCTGTGGTGTATCTGGCGGCGTATCCCATCCTGAACTTCGTGTTCGGCACGGGTCTTTTGAACCTTGGCATCTACCTGCCCATGCTGGTGGTGGAGCCGCTTCTGACCTACCGCTTCGGCCGCGTGCAGGAGACGGTGCACAAGGCGGTTTCCAAGGGCGTGCGCATCACCGTGGGCTACGCGCTGCTGCTGCTCGTGGTGGGCATCGTGCGCGAGTGGCTCAGCCTTGGCACCGTGTTTGGTGCCCCGGTGGGACGCTGGGCGCTGCTGCCGCTGGCCAAGATGCCGGCGGGCGGCTTTATCGTGCTGGGCATCCTGTGCGCCATCTGGCGCGCTGCGGCTGCAAAGCGCAAGGAATATCTGAAAAAGGAAGCACGGGATACCCTGACCGTGCACTACCAGAAGGAGGGGAACCGCGAACCGTGAAGGAAGTTGTAAGCAGCTCGGCAGTGTTTTTCAGCTATGCACTGCTGGCCATTTTTGCACAGAACGCTGTCTTTACCCGTGCACTGGGCGTGTCCCGCATGGTGCAGCTGGTGGGGGACGACCGCACCAGCAGCGCCTTGTTCGGCATGATGCTGTGCATCACGCAGGTGCTGGTGGCGCCGGTGGCTTTCCTTGCCGGGCGGTTCATTGCCCCGCTGGATAACCGCGCCCAGCTGCGCCCGCTGGTGTATATTGCCAGCATTGCCGTGGTGTGTCTGGCGGAGCATCTGGTGCTGTGGCTGCTGCGCAGCCTGCTCCGCCGCGCCCAGCTGCTGCGCATCGTGCCGCTGGCCGCGCTGAACAGCGGCGTGCTGGGCACGGTGCTGGTGGAGCGCACCCAGTCCTTTACCCTTGGCCAGAGCCTTGGCTTTGGCCTTGGCAGCGGCCTTGGCTATGTGCTGGCGGTGCTGCTGGTCACCGAGGCGCGCCACCGCCTGCGCAGCAGAGCCATCCCCAAGGCATTCCGCGGCCTGCCCATCACGCTGGTGTATATCGGCGTGCTGGCGCTGGCGATCTATGGCTTTACCGGACATTCCGTCATCCTGTAATGCAGACAGGGAGGAAAAGATACCATGGCTAAGTATAAACGTCAGAAGGTCAAGCATTATCACCGCAGCTTTTACAGCCGTGAAATGCGCGTCAAGCGCGGCATCGGCATCGTGGTGCTGGTGGCGGCAGTGCTGGCAGCCGCATGGTTTGCCGCACCCCATGTGCTGGATTGGGCCACCCACACCTGGTATACCGTGGTCAAGGATCGGGACTTAGAGGCCGAAAGCGCTTCCCGCGCCGAGGCAGCCGCCTCCTCTGCGGCGGCAAGCAGCGCTGCTGCTTCGCAGGCAGCGTCTGAGCCGGAGGAGGAAAAGCCGCTGGACGGCAAGGCCATTACCGGCGGCAGCTGGGCAGAGCTGGACGTGACCACCCTGACCGATGAAGCCGCCATCCGCACCGCCGCCCGGCAGCTGAAGCAGCAGGGCGCAGACTACGCCCTTGTCACTCTGAAGGACGCCGCTGGCACGGTGTACTACGCTTCCGGGGTGGCAGCCGCTGCCCAGAGCATCACCGAAAACCCGGTGGATGCGGCCAATATCGCCGCCATCCTGCGGGAAGAGGGCATCATCCCGGCGGCACAGCTTGCCGCCTTTACCGACCCGGTGTCGGTGTACACCGACCGCAGCATGGGCGTGCACTACGATGGCAACAGCCTCTGGCTGGACAACGTCAGCGCAGCCAAGGGCGGCAAGGCATGGATGAACCCCTTTGCCGCAAGCGCGGTGCAGTATGTCGGCGACCTCATTGAGGAGGTGCAGGGCATGGGCTACGAGCAGGTGGTGCTTACCGGGGTGCAGTTCCCCAATATCATCACCCGCAAGCAGGACTTCGGTGCCTCCGGCGGCAAGAGCCGGGAAGGACGCGCCGCCCAGCTGACGGCGGATATCGCCGCATGGCAGACCCGCTTTGCGGGCAGCGTGACCCTGTGGGTCAGCTACCCGGACGCACTGTGCACTGCTGCCACCGATGCCCTTGGCACCACCGGTACGTCCCTTGGCATGGAAAATCTGCTGGTCACCAGCAGCACCGCGCTGGACGCGGACAGCCGCGCTGCGCTGGAGCAGGCCGCTGCCGACGCCGGTGTGAAGCACGTTGTGGTGCACGATACCGCAGCGTTCCGCTGAGAAGCGGCTTTTAAAGAGGGGAGGAAACGACTATGAAACCGACTACCTGTTTTGCACCCGCACACATCCTGCTGCCTTCGGAGCAGGTGCCGCTGGAGCAGTGGGGCTGCATTGCCTGTGACCAGTTTACCAGTGACCGCAGCTACTGGCAGCGGGCAGAAGAGACCGCTGCGGGTGCGCCCAGCACCCTGAACCTGATCCTGCCGGAGGTGTATCTGGAGGACGGAGACGCCGACGCGCGGGTGGAAAAGATCCACGCCACCATGCAGGACTATGCCCAGAACGTGCTCACCCGGGCGGTGGACGGCTTTATCTATGTAGAGCGCACCGAGCAGAGCGGCCGGGTGCGGCAGGGTCTTGTAGGACGTGTGGACCTGGAGGCATACAGCTACCGCCGGGGCGAAAAATGCACCGTGCGCCCCAGCGAGTGCACCGTGGAAAGCCGCATCCCGCCCCGCATGAAGGTGCGTACCGGCGCTGCGCTGGAAACGCCCCACATCATGATGCTGGCGGATGACCCGGACTGCACCCTCATCGAGCCCATTGCCGCCCACAAGGACAGCCTGCCCAAGGTATACGAGGGCGAGCTGATGCTGGGCGGCGGCCATGTGGCAGGCTGGGCGGTGGAGGACCCCGCCCTCATCGCACAGATCGAAAATGCGCTGACCGTGCTGGGCAGTCAGGAAGAATTTGACAAGAAATACCCCGATGCCACCCGCCGCGACCCGCTGACGCTGGCCGTGGGCGATGGCAACCACTCGCTGGCTACCGCAAAGGCCTGCTGGGAGGAGCTGAAAAAGACTCTGACCCCGGAGCAGGCAGAAAACCACCCCGCCCGCTGGTGTCTGGCAGAGGTGTGCAACGTGCACTCCCCGGCTATTGAGATCGAGCCCATCCACCGGGTGCTGTTCAACGTGGACTGCGCCACCGTGCTGCTGAGCCTCATTACATGGAGCGATTCCAACATGGCAGGCTGCTGCTTTGGCGGCAGCAAAAAGCAGCCCTTTACGCTGGCAGGCCCCCACATGGCCAATGTGCTCAGCTTTGAGGACCCCACCGAGCCGCTGACCGTGGGCACCATCGACGATTTTATTTCGGATTATATCGAGCGCCACCCGGAAGCAAAGGTGGACTATGTGCATGACGAGCCGGCTGTGCGCGCTTTGTGCAAGCAGGGCGCCGTGGCGTTTTTGATGCCGCCCTTCGCCAAGAGCGACCTGTTCCGCGGCGTCGTGATGGGCGGCGTGCTGCCCCGCAAGACCTTCAGCATGGGACATGCGGAGGAAAAGCGCTACTACATCGAGTGCCGGAAGATCACAGAATAATAGGAGAACCATGACATTTAAAGAACTGAATCTGTCCGCCCCGCTGCTGCGTGCTGTGCAGGAAGCGGGCTACGAGACCCCCTCGCCCATTCAGGCAGCGGCCATCCCGCCGGTGCTGGCAGGCCGGGATCTGATGGGCTGCGCCCAGACCGGCACCGGCAAGACGGCGGCTTTTGCGCTGCCCATGCTGGACCGGCTCACCGCCAATGCGCCCCGCCGCAAGGGCGCTGTCCGTGCGCTGATTTTGACCCCCACCCGGGAGCTGGCTTTGCAGATCGGCGAAAGCTTTGAAGCCTACGGCAAGTACCTGAAATTGCGCAGCACCGTCATCTTTGGCGGTGTGGGACAGGCACCGCAGGTGGAAGCGCTGAAAAAGGGCGTGGACATCCTTATCGCCTGCCCGGGACGGCTGAACGATTTGATCGGACAGGGCTTTATCGACCTGTCCGCTTTGGAGATCTTTGTGCTGGACGAGGCCGACCGGATGCTGGACATGGGCTTTGTCCATGACGTGAAAAAGGTCATTGCAAAGCTGCCCGCCCAGCGCCAGAACCTGATGTTCAGTGCCACTATGCCCGCCGAGATCGAGCAGCTGGCTGCCGGCATCCTGCGCGACCCCGCCTTTGTCAAGGTAGACCCGGTGTCCAGCACCGTGGACCGCATCCAGCAGAGCCTGTACTATGTGGAAAAGGGCAACAAAAAGCTTTTGCTGCCGTGGCTCATCAAAAATCTGCAGCCGCCGGTGGTCAATGCGCTGGTGTTCAGCCGCACCAAGCACGGCGCGGATAAGATCGCAAAGGATCTGACAAAGCAGGGCATCCCCGCCGCCGCCATCCACGGCAACAAGAGTCAGACCGCCCGCGTCACCGCGCTGGAGGATTTCAAGTCCGGCAAGACCCGGGTGCTGGTGGCGACCGATATCGCCGCACGCGGCATTGATATCAGCGAGCTTTCCCATGTGTTCAACTACGACCTGCCCGAGGTGCCGGAGACCTATGTGCACCGCATCGGGCGCACCGCCCGCGCCGGTGCGGACGGCACCGCCGTCAGCTTCTGCGCCCCGGAGGAGCAGGAGTATCTGGCAGGCATTGAAAAGCTGAACCGCCGCAAGATCCCGGTGGTATCCGGTCATCCGTGGGACGGCGTGCCCGCCCCGGTGCGCCCGGTGCTGCCCGTGCGTGGCAAAAAGCCCCGCCCCGAAGCGGAAAACTTGGCCGAAGCGCCGAAAAAACAGGCCGAAACTGCGCCCGCAAAAGCTGCAAAGACAGCTGCGCCCGCGCCGAAGCAGGAGCCGAAGGCTGCAAAGAACGCGGTGCCTGCAAAACCGAAAAAAGAGGAAACACTGATGCAAGACAGCAACACAAAGCGCGGAGCCCGCAACGACCGCCGCGCCAACAACCGGGGCGCAAACGCCCCCAAGGAAGCGGCAGCGCCCCGCGCCCGCCGCGAGAATGCCGCCCCCGCCCGAGGCAGCAACGTCCAGCCCAAATTTGACCCCCATTTTGTCAGCGCCCCGGAGGCTACTCCGCTGCGCCCGGCACGCAAGACTCCTGTTGCTCCGGCAGCACCCGCCATCCGCAGCGCACAGGAGCCCCAGAATAACCAGAACGCAAACCGCAGCGGCAGCCGCCGCAACGACCGCAGCGACCGGGGTGAACAGCGCAATGCCCGCCCCGCTGCCCAGAATAATAACGCCCGCCCTGCCCGCAACGAGCGCGGCAATGCCGGGAATCAGAGCCGCACCGGCAGCGCACCCCGCGCTCCCAAGGCCGAGCCTGCCCGCCGCGGCCGCAATGCTGCCGCCCGGGACGAGGACCCGGGGCTGGTGCTCATCAGCCGCCGCCCGCCCCAGCAGAAGTACACCAGCTTTGAGGAGTATATGGACGCCCACGGCGGTGCCACTGCACCCATTGAGGATCACAGCGAAGAAGTATGAGCCGGAACGAAGCCTTTGCCCCGTGGCAGTGCCCCCTGTGCGGCGGCGCGCTGCAAGGGGAGAATGACCTGAAATGTGAAAAAGGCCACTGTTTTGACCGCGCCCGGGAGGGCTACTGGCATCTTTTGCCGGTGCAGAGTATGCGAACCAAAGCCCCCGGGGACAGCAAGGAGATGGTAGCTGCCCGCCGCGCCTTCCTGAACGCCGGATATTACGGCATTTTCGGGCAGGCGCTGGGGGAGTTGTGCCTTACCCACGGCGTGCCCGCCGCGAAGGACGCCCCGCTGCATCTGCTGGACGCAGGCTGCGGCGAGGGCTGGTACGACCGCTGCATCGCGCAGCAGTTCGCGGCGGCAGAAAAGCCGTTGCAGCTGGCCGGGTTCGATATCGCAAAGCCCGCGGTGCGGTTGGCGGCAAAGGCGCTGCCCGCCGCGCAGTATGCGGTGGCGTCCAGCTTCAGCCAGCCGGTGCGCACCGGCTGGGCAGACGTGCTGCTGAACTGCTTTTCGCCCTTTGCACAGGAGGAGTTCAGCCGGGTGCTGCGCCCGGGCGGGCACATGATTTACGTTGTGCCGGGGGCAGAGCATCTGTACCAGATGAAGGCTGTGCTCTACGAAAAGCCCTACAAGAACCCGGTGCAGCAGGTGGAGTACCCGGGCTTCCGCGCCATTGATGAGCGTGAGGTGCAGGGAACCATCACCGTGCCCGCCGCCCAGCTGGAAGCCCTGTTTGCCATGACCCCCTACTACTGGAAAACGCCCCGCGACGGTGCCGCCCGCCTTGCGGCTCTGCCGCAGCTCACCACAACCATCGCCTTCCGCTTTCTGGTGTTTGAAAAGCTGTAATAAGATAAAAAGGACTGCCGTGCAGAGTGCATGGCAGTCCTTTTTTGTACCCATTCTCATGCTTGTTGATTTTCACAAGAACTGACATACTAATATATCAATTTCACACAAAAACAACAAAATCTATTTACAAGCTAGTTATATTGTGGTACGATTTGTGCAGATTTCGATGGCATGATACAACTGGAATGTCTATCGGGCCCGGCAGCAGGGCGTTTGCTGCACAGCTTTGGGCGGCTTTGCTCTGCACAAATGAGCCGTCTGCATTTAAAAGGAGAAATGATGATGAACAGAAGAGACTTTATGAAGCTTTCTGCCGCTTCTGCTGTGACCATGGGCGCAGTGGCTGGCATGGCGCCCGCATCCTTTGCTGAAAACGCTGGCGTGCACACCGATGCTGAGGTGCAGGCCATGGTGGCAGAGGAACTCCGTCTCTCCCGCGAGGTGGCCTTTTATCCGGCTGCTTTCCGGGGCGATTTTGACAAGTTCTATGTGCTGTTCCACAAGCTGTCCCGTGCTCAGTACGAGAAGGTGGACGGTGCACCTGTGCCCGGTATCAACGCCTCCCACTACGATATGTGTGTTGCTCTGACCAATGCCCGCAAGGCGCTGCGCCAGATCAAGGACCCCAAGAGCACCGTTTGGGAAATTTGGGGAGATCAGATGGCCGTGGAATCTCCGCTGCCCACCAACTGGGAAAATTGCTACGATAACGAGGGCTTCCGTCCCTTCCTGAACCCGTACTTGCTGCGAGATCAGGGCAAGGTGAAGGGCAACGTGATCATTATTGCAGGCGGCGGCAGCACCCACCGCAACAACGTGGTGGAAGGCTACCCGGTGGCCGAGTTCTTCAACAAGAACGGCTACAACGCCTTTGTGCTGCAGCGCCGCGTCAACCCTTATGCCGCTGTGGATCAGCAGCTGGATCTGGCCCGTGCTATCCGCTACATCCGCCACAACGCCTCTGAAAAACACATCGGCAAGACCGATATCATGATCGCTGTGGGCTTCTCTGCTGGCGGCATGAATGTGATGCAGGTGGTGGCCGACCAGTTCGGCACTACGAATACCCCGGATAAGGTCTACCCCAGCTACGTCTGCGATGCTGTGGACCATGAGAGCGCTGACCTGAATGTGGCGATTCCCATCTACGGACTGTTCGTCACTGGTCTGAACTTCACGAAGAACCCCAACCTGCCTCCGGTCTTTGGTGTTGTGGGTCAGAAAGATGGCCTGAGTGCGATGATGCTGCCCTCTCTGCCGGAGTGCGCAAATATCTTCACGGACTTCAGCTTCTATCTGGCACCTGATGCGCCCCACGGTGTGGGTCTGGGCACTGGTACCAAGGGCTATGTGGACTACTACACCCAGATCGCCCAGTGGCCGGATATGGCTGTCAACTTCATCGAGAGCCGTCTGGGGCTGATGGAAAAGAAGATCGACATGGACTCCGTGGGCTTTGCATGGTAAGCTGCCCCGACAGGAGTACCTGAAAAACAACGACCCGCCGCATCTCTTTCAGTGCGGCGGGTCGTTGTTTGTAAAAATGTTATGTATGATACTCCATCCATTTGCCCTTCCACGCATACAGGATCATGAGCAATGCGCCCAGACCCCAGCTGACGGGGTAGAGGATGAACACGCCCTCGATGCCGGAGAAGAAGGGGAGCAAAAACTGGATCCACACCACACGGAACAGGCACAGCGAGACCAGCAGCACCACCATGGGTGGGATGCTGGCACCCGTGCCGCGCACGGCACCGGCAAGGCCGTGCAGGATGCTGAGCAGGAAGTAGAACGGACAGAACCACCGCATGGCCAGCTTGCCGTAGGTGACCACGGCCTCGTCGGCGGTGAACAGGTGCAGAATGGCGTCCTGTCCGGCCAATAGCGCCGCGCCGGTGCAAAGGGTGTAGATGACCCCAATAGCAAGGGTGACCCACACCGAGCGCTTTACCCGGTCCAGACGCCCCGCGCCGTAGTTCTGCCCCACAAAGGTGGTAGCTGCCATGCTGATGCTGCTCACCGGCAGGATGTTGAAGCCATCGATCTTCATGTAGGCTGCAAAGCCCGCCATGGCGGCGGCGCCGTAGCTGTTCACGCTGGCCTGCACCAGCACGTTGGAAAAGGAGATGACCATATTCTGGATGCCGGTGGGCAGGCCCACCCGGATGATGCGGCCTGCCATTTTGCGGTGCAGCCGGATGGCGGAAAGCTTCACCCGGCAGGCGTCCTCGCTTTTCATCAAAAAGCGCAGGCTCAGCACGCAGGACACCAGCTGGCTTAAGTCGGTAGCGATGGCAGCGCCCGCCACCCCCATCCGCAGCCCCACGATGAACACAAAGTCCAGCACGATGTTGGTCACCGACGCCCATGCCAGATACACCAGCGAGCGGCGGGAGTTGCCGGCGGCGTTCAGGATGCCGGCGGTCATGTTATACACCACGCTGAACAGCACCCCGCCAAAGTAGATGCGGATATAGGTCACAGCGTCGGCCAGCACCTCGGCGGGGGTGTTCATGGCCACCAGCAAAGCGCGCCCGCAGGCAACGCCGCCCACCGTCAGCAAAAGCCCCATGACCACCGCAATGGCAAGGGAGGTGTGCACCGCCTCGCGGGTCTCCTTGTGGTCGCCCGCGCCCAGATACTGCGACACCACCACGCCCGCGCCCACGGCAAGCCCCTGACTGAAGCCGATGAGTAGGTAGATGGGCGACCCGCTGGAGCCCACGGCGGCAAGGGCATTGCTGCCCACAAAATTGCCCACGATGATGCTGTCGGCGGTGTTGTACATCTGCTGCAGCAGGTTGCCGAAGATCAGCGGCAGGGCAAACAGCAGCAGGCTTTTTACAATGCTGCCCTCGGTCATAAGGGTAGCGGTATTCCGTGTTTTTACGGCGGCCATGGGGTTCCTCCTCTCAGCGCAAAAAATCGCTTGTACCCCTTAGCATAGCACAAACCCCGCCCCGGGACAAGGGGCAGGGCTGACGATTTTAAATCGTCTCACCCGCAGACAACAGCGGCGGCGCGGAGCTGCCGTGCAGCTTGCGGGCAAGATAGTTCTGTGTGATGCGTACCACCGTACCGGACAGCGCAATTACGCCGATGAGGTTCGGCAGCATCATCAGGCCGTTGAAGGTGTCGGAAAGCGTCCACGCAAGGTCCAGCCGCATCACCGCGCCTACCGGCATCAGCGCTACGAACAGCACCCGGTAAAATGCCCCTGCCCCTGCGCCGAAGAGATACTCCACGGCTTTGCAGCCGTAGCAGCTCCAGCCAAGAGTGGTGGAGTAGGCGAACAGCAGGATGCACACTGCAATCAGCTTTGACCCCAGCGTGCCGAACACGGCATCAAAGGCCTGCCCCACCAGTGCACTGCCCGCCGCCCCGGCGGCAATGCGCCCGGTGTCCGGCTCCACAAAGCCGGAGGTCAGCACCACCAGCGCCGTCAGGGTGCACACCACCATGGTGTCCGCAAACACCTCAAAAATGCCCCACATGCCCTGCTGCACCGGCTCCTTTACGTTGGAAGCCGCGTGCACCATCACCGAGGAGCCAAGCCCGGCCTCGTTGGAAAAAGCACCCCGCTTAAAGCCCCATGTGACCGCCTGGGACAGCCCGTAGCCTACGATGCCCCCACCGGCGGCGCGCAGCCCGAACGCACCCTTTACGATGGCGGCAAGCGCCGCCGGGACGGCAGTGATGTGCACCCCCACCACGGTGAGCGCACCCACGATGTACAGCAGTGCCATGGCGGGGACAAGCCTTTCCGCCACCGCAGCCACACGCTTCAGCCCGCCCAGCAAGATCACCGCCGACACTGCCGCCAGTACCGCGCCGGTGACGGCCTCCGGCACGCCGAAGGCCGCCTGCAGATTGCCCGCGATGGAATTGAGCTGGCTCAGGTTGCCGATGCCAAAGCTTGCCAGCGCACAGAACGCGGCAAACAGCACCGCCAGCACCCGCCCCGGTTTGCCGCCAAGGCCGTCCCGCAGGTAGTACATCGGCCCGCCGCGCCAGCCGCCCGCCGGGTCTTTGCGGCGGTAGTAGATGCCCAGCACGTTCTCGGCGTAGCTGGTCATCATGCCCAGCAGCGCCATGACCCACATCCAGAACACCGCCCCCGCCCCGCCGGAAAGGATGGCGGTGGCCACCCCCACAAGGTTGCCGGTGCCGATGGTGGACGCCAGCGCGGTGCACAGGCTCTGAAACTGGCTGATGGCCTGTTCCTCGCGGGCGGTATGGGCGGTGACGCTCCGGTCGGTCAGGATAGCACCGAGGGTGTGCCGCATCCAGTAGCCCCACCGCCGCAGCTGGAAGCCTCCGGTGCGCACCGTCAGCAGCAGCCCGGTGCCGAAGAGCAGCCCCAGCCCCATCGGCCCCCACACGATGCCGTTCACGGCCTCGATTCCCCGCATGAACCGCTCTGGCATCCCATCCCCCCTTTTTACCGTATCCTATGCAGCAGCCTTAGTCCTCATGCGGTGCGGAGGGCTTTTCGGGGTCTGGGGCGGGAAGGGGTTCCAGCGTCAGCCAGAAATCCTCCTGCTCCTCGCGGTCTTTTTCGTTGGGGGTATTTGTTTTATCCATACAGCATCCCTGCCTTTCTGCATAAAGGGTCGCCCGTTGGGTCATGCTTTATGCACAAAAAGGAGGCAGAGCCATGAAACACGCAAAACGCAGCGGCTGGCGTCCCTTCTGGGCGGCGCTGTGCGCCGCCCTGCTGGTGCTGCTGCCGCTGGTGGGCGGCACGGTGCTGCTCAGCCGCGCCCAGCTGCGCAGCAGTCTGCGGCAGGCCGCAAAAAGCCAGAGCGGGGTGCCCATCCGTCTGCCCAAAGCCGCCGACCGGTGCACCGTGCTGCTGTGCGTGGCAGACGAGACCCCGGGCTTTGTGCTGGCTTACCTGAACGCCGGACAGAACTGCATCCATCTGCTGGCGGTGCCCGCCGCGCTGGAAGTGCCCTTTGGGGGCAAGAACGTCCCTCTTGCGGATTGTTACGCCGCCGCGGGTCCTGCCCGCTGCCGGGAAGCGCTGGGCGAAGTGTTCGCCCTGCCGGAGGATACCGATTATCTTGCCATCGCCCCGGCGGTGCTGACAAAGCTTGCGGCGCGGTACGGCGCAGTGCGAGTGGGCTTTACCGGGGCGCTCACCCCGGAGCAGCTGACGCGGTACGGCAAGGGCACCGGGGTGCAGGGCATCTCCGCTGCCGATGCCCACAGCTTTTTAGCGGCGCTGGATGCCGACACTGCTCTTTCGCCCCGGCGCAGCGCCGCCGCCCGGGCGGCGGTGTGGGATGCGTTTTTCCGGCAGGCGCTGGAGCTGCTGCCCACCACCCTGCCGCAGGGTCTGCGAGAGGTGAGCAGCAGTCTGCTGACCAGCCTGACCGCCGTAGACCTTGCTACACTGGAACGCACGCTGGAATTTTTAGCCACCAGCGCCGAGCCGGTGGATATCACCGCTGACGCCCTGCCCGGGGACTGGGCAGGCGGACACTATACGGTGTCCGATGCCTCCCGGGCGGCGGTGCAGAGCTTTTTCAACCTTTCTCCGGCGGCGGCGCAGTCCGCATCCGGCAGCGAGCCGTAACCCAGCACCAGCGTCCCGGCGGCAGAGTGCGCCGTGCCGGTCAAATCGTAGTCGCTCAGCAGGGAACAGCGCACCCCATACTGCCGGGCAGCAGCCCGCAGGGCGGCATCCGGCGGCGGGTCTTTCAGCTGTGCCAGCAGGTGCAGGCCGGTATGCAGCCCCGCAAGGGTCAGCTCTTCCGGTGCAAAGGAGGTGCGCAGCGCCGCCACCAGTGCATCCCGCCGGGCTTTGTAGGCGGTGCGCTCCCGCGCTAAGTGCCGGGTGAAATACCCCCCGGTGATAAAGCGCGCCAAGGTCTGCTGCTCAAACCGCCCCACCGTGCCGGAGTACAGCCGGTACTTGGCCTGCCATGCGCCCAGCAGCTGCCGGGGCAGTACCATGTAGGCGATACGGATGCCCGGGGCAAGGCTGCGGGAGCAGGTGGACAGGTACACCACCGGGCCGTCTGCGCCCGCCATGCCCTGCAAACTGGGCAGCGGGCGGGTGTCAAAACGGAACTCGGAGTCGTAGTCGTCCTCAATGATGTATCGCCGTCCCGGGGCGCGGGCCGCCCAGTGCAGCAGCTCGGCCCGGCGTCCGGCGGGCATGGTGACCCCGGTGGGGAACTGGTGGCTGGGGGTGACGTAGCACACCGCCGCATCGCTGGCAGAAAGAGCTGTCAGCGACAGGCCGTCCGCGTCCACCGGCAGGCAGCGGCAGGGCACGCCGTTGTTTTCCAGCACCTGCCGGGCGCGGGGGTAGCCGGGGGTCTCCACGGCGGCGGGGCCGGGCAAAAGCGGGGCCAGCAGTCCCAGCAGATATTCCAGCCCTGCACCCACCACCAGCTGCTCCGGGTCGCACTGCACGCCCCGGTACTCGGCCAGATACCCTGCCAGCGCCTGCCGCAGCGCAGCGTCGCCCCGGGCATCCCCGGGAGTAAGCAGTTCCGGCGCGGAGTAGAGCAGTTCCTTTTGCAGCCGCGCCCATGTGCGGAAGGGGAACAGCCCCGGGTCCACGCCCCGGGTGGATAAATCAAACTGTACCGGCGGGGCAGCATCGGCGGGGGGCGCTGCCGCCGGCACAGAGGGCGCGGCGGGCGGCTGCACCCCCTGCGGCAGGGCAAGATACTCCTGCACCGTGAAGCCGCTGCGCTCCCGGGCGGTCAGGTAGCCCTCGGCTGCCAGCATCTGGTAGGCGGTGTCCACCGTGTTCACCGAGACCGACAGCTCTGCCGCCAGCCGCCGCTTGCCGGGCATTCGGGTGCCCGCCGTCAGGGTGCCCGCCCGCATCTCGGCGGCAAGGCTGCGGTAAAGCTGCTCGTACAGCGGCACCGCCGAAGCCGGGTCCAGTGCCGTGGTCAGATGTACCATAGAATGTCCCCCCCATCTGGGTATTGCGTCAAACTGACCCCATAAAAAAACTTTATTCTGGGTATTTTCATGGGGTCAGTTCTGCGTATAATAGGAGCATACCCGCCGGACACCCAAATGTCAAGTAGCTTTGTGGGGTTATCGGCGCGATTGGAGGGAAAGTATCATGTCTACTACTGCAATGTGGCTGCTGCTGGCAGTCGTCGTTATCCTGATCCTGTTTTTCAGTGTGCTGTACAAGCGCCGCTTTACGGTGCACGAGCTGGCGCTTACCGGCGTGATGGCTGCGCTGAGTCTGGTGGCCTACCTGTTCTTCCGCATCCCGTTCTACGGCGGCTCCTCGTTCCATCTGGGCAACACCTTTACTGCCCTGACGGCACTGCTGCTGGACGGCGTATCCGGCGGTCTGGCGGGTGCCATCGGTCTGGCGCTGGCGGATATCCTTGCCGGTGACCCGGGCTACGCCATTACCACCTTCGTGCTCAAGTTCATCATCGGCATCACCTGCGGTGCCGTGGCACATAAGGTGTTCAAGCTGCGGGATCAGGATCGTCACAGCGCCGGGTATCTGGTCAAGGTGATCGTCTCTGCGGGTTCCGGTCTGCTGCTGAACGTGTTCACCGACCCCTTCCTTGGCTACTTCCGCAACGTGTACATCTTTGGACAGGAGTACACCGTGGCACAGGCGCTGACCAAGATCGCCGGCGGCGTCACCTTTGTGAACAGTGTGGCTTCCACTGCCTGCGCCGTGGTGCTGTATCTGGCACTGCGTCCCGCACTGGAGCGTGCAAAGCTGCTTTCCAAGGGCGAGAACAAGGCTGCCTGATTTAGATAATAAAGGGACGAGGGAAAGCCCGCGGGCTTTCCCTCGTCCCTTTTCTGTTACCGTTTTCGGCTGCAAAGGTGCTTTGCGGCGTCCCGCCCGGCGGCAAGGCCGCTGCCGAACGCCCAGTGCAGGTTGAAGCCGCCGCAGCTTCCGGCGCAGTCCAGCGTTTCCCCCACAAAGTACAGCCCCGGACAGCCCTTGAACTGGAAGGTCGGTTCCACCTCGGTCAGGGCAAGCCCGCCGCCGGTGGTCTGCGCCTGCCGCCAGCCGCAGGGGGTAAGCCCCTCGAACCGCCAGTGCTTGGCGGTGTGGGCAAGGGGCTGCATCTGCTTGACCGAGCGGTTGTTGGGCATATTGGCAGCTTCCCAGAGGGCGTAGCCCAGTTTGACGTTCAACAGCCCTGTCCAGAACCCGGCAAGGGTGTCGGATGCGGTTTGGATAGCGTGCCGGGCAAGCAGACGGGTCAGGTCTATCTCGCTCAGCTCCGGGAACAGGTCAAGTTCCACGACAGGGTCTCTCAGCCTGCGCCCGGGGGCAAGCAGGCCGGACAGCTGCATGATGCAGATGCCGGAAAGCCCGTAGTCGGTGAACTGCACCTCGCCGATTTCTTCGGCCAGCACCCGGTCACCGTCCAGCAGACGGGCAGCGGCCTTGGCGCGGATGCCCGCAAGGCTCTTGTTCGGCTTTGCGCATTGCAGGGCGGTCAGGCAGGGGTAAAGGGGGCGCATCTGCCCGCCGCAGTCGGCGGCAAAGCGGGTGCCGAAGCCGTCCGTGCCGAACTGCGGCCCGGCGGCGCCGCCCATGGCGCAAATAACGGCATCTGCCCGCAGGTTTTCGGTGCCGCCCTCGGCGGTGGTAAACTGCACGGCGTAGCCGCCCTTGCTCTGGCGCAGGGTGCTTACCGTGCAGCCGGTGCGCAGCTGTACGGTGTGCCGCTGCAAATGCAGCTCCAGCAGCGCCAGCACGTCTGCCGCCTGATTGGAATAGGGATACACCCGCCCGGCTTCATCGGTGCGGGTATACAGCCCCAGCTGCTCAAACCACGCCAGCGGCGCGGCGGCATCCACCGCTGCCAGCAAAGGCCGCAGCGCGGCGGGGTCGGCGGTGAAGTACTTTTCCGGCGCAATGGCGGTGTTGTCCAGATTGCAGCGGCCGTTGCCGGTAGCCAGCAGCTTTTTGCCCACCTTGGGGTTGCGCTCCAGCACCGTGACGCGGGCAGCGGGCGCGGCCTGTGCAGCCGCCAGCGCAGCGGCCAGTCCGGCGGCACCGCCGCCCAGAATAAGGATGTGTGCCATGCGGACACCTGCTTTCTTTGGGTTTATTCCTATTTATTGTAGCAGAACCCCGCCCGGAACGCAATGCGGCGGGCAAAGCAAAAAATGCGCTGCCGGTATAATTTGCCGCCGCTGACAGATACTACATACAAAGGAAACCGCAAGGAGGGTAAAATAATGAAAGCAACCGGTATCGTGCGCCGCATCGACGAGCTTGGCAGGGTGGTGATCCCCAAGGAGATCCGCCGCACCCAGCGCATCCGGCGGGGCGACCCGCTGGAGATCTTTACCACCGGCGACGGGGAAGTGATCTTTAAAAAGTACTCGCCCATGGGCGAGGTGAACACCCTTGCCGCCCAGCTGGCAGAGGTGCTCAGCCGCCAGTTTGCACTGACCGCCTTTGTGTGCGACAGGGACCGCATTCTGGCGGTCAGCGGCAGCGGACGGCGGGAGCTGACCGACCGCAGCATCAGCCAGCCGCTGGAAAAGCTGATGGATGCCCGCAAGCCCTACCAGAGCCCCGGCACACCGGAAAAGACCCTGCTGCCCTGCGAGGGCGCACCCCGAGTGCTGCTATGCGCCGCACCGGTACTGGCGGGCGGGGACGTGACCGGCGCGGTGGGTTTACTGACCGAGGACCGCACCGCCTGCCCGGAGGACGCCCAGTGCAAGGCGGTTGCAGTGGCAGCGGCCTTTCTGGCAAAGCAGATGGAGGAGTGAAAACACCGCCGCCCGGCCTGTGGAAGCAAGCCGGGCGGCGGTGTACATGAAAGGATGAATGTGAGGATGATTAGTTTGTGATGGTCACAGGCACCTTTTTCAGGCGGTTCCATGCGCGGATGATGCGTGCATTGGTCACCTTGGTGTCCGGGCCAAAGGTTGCACCGTAGTCGGACATCAGACCCTGCTCTACGCACCAGCGGGCAGCTTTCTGCTGCTCAATGGCGTCAGCGGGGATATCGGTGTACAGGGCGATGCTTACAGGGTCGGGTTTTCCGGCAGTCGTCCACAGGACGTTTGCCAGCTCCTGACGGGTAGAGGGGATAAAGCCGCCCGGCAGCGCGTAGTGCAGGTACAGGGAAGAGACGTTGACATAGGTGACATAACCCAGACCCGCAGTGCCCAGCACGATGCCAAGTGCGGCTGCGCCGGAAGAGAAGCCCGGGTCGGTCTCGTCGCCGGGTTGGTCCGGTGTGGACGGCGCGGGCTTCTCGGTCACCAGCACGATGGACGTCGGCTGGTATACCTCAATGGTGTAACTGCCGTCATCATTTAGCTGTACTTTATCGGTTCCCATAATGGATACGCCGTCTGCAAGGCAGTCGGTCAGTGCAGTATCGGTCTTTACGGTAATGGGGTTTGCCTGCCGCTCAGACATACCGTGGGGCACATACAGCGCTTCATAGCCGTTTTTAGAAAAACCACCATTTACACGCACTTGGAAGGTTCTGCCATTCTGATCGCTCACAGTGGTAAAGGCAATGTCGCTGCCGTTCGGCAGGGTGGGCTCGCTTACGAAATAGCCGCCGGTGATAGAAAGACCGGTCGGGATGATTTTGCTTGCATCCACAGCTTTGGTAAACAGGCCGCCGCTGATGGAAAGCGGGAAGCGACATATTCCGGTGAAAACCTCGCCGTCAAACAGACCGTCGCTGATGGTGATGGAAGCGTCATCATTCATGAGCGTCATACTCTTTTCAAAGGTTCCGCCCTCGATCGTGGCATTTCCGCCGGAGGCGTATACCTCGACAGCTTTCTTAAAGATGCCGCCGGAGATGGCGCCGCGAACGTTGTACACCTCCCCCCCTTGGAAGGTGCCGCCGGAGATGGTGTCGTGGTTGTACACCTCCCCTTGGAAGGTGCCGTCGGAGATGGTGCCGTCGTTGTCCACCTCCCCTTGGAAGGTGCCGTCGGAGATGGTTTTGTAGTTGTTCACATCCCCTTGGAAGGTGCCGCCGGAGATGGTTTGGAAGTTAGCCACCTTCCCTTGGAAGGTGCCGCCGGAGATGGTGCCATAATTGTTGGTTTCACAGCCGACGGTGCCGCGGACTAGCTCGGCGTTATCTCCAATGCGGAAAAGGCGTGCCTTCAATGCGCTTTCCGCCTCGGGCTCCGAGGAGGGCTGCAGGGCAAAAACGCCAGTGTCCAGCTGGCAGCCGGAGGCAGCGCTGTAGTACCAATGTTCACCGTCACCATAGCCTGCGGGCGTGCCATCGGCGTTCAGCTGGATGGTAGTAATGCTTTCGGCGGTGCCGTTCTCCGCGTCCAGATCACGGCTGCTGCGGGTGGCGGCTTCCTCCTCAGTGCTGCGGGAGGCGTCGGCCTCCTGTACAAGGGGGGCAGCCTTTTTGGCCGTGGTCTGGGCGGGTGCATCGAACACCGGGGCGGCTGCCAGTGCAGACACCGGCAGCAGGGACAGCAGCATACTGCCGGTCAGCAGGATGCTTATCATGCGTTTGGCTTTCATTGTTTTCGCTCCTTTCGTGTGGGGTTTATACGGGGATGTCGTTACCATAAATATACCATAAACTAGGCAAAAACAAAAGAAATTCTGCGCGAATGGGGGTTAAAACTGCGCGAATGGCTGAAAAAGGGTGGAAAACTAAAACACTGCTGCCCGGGGATGTTCTCTTTTGACACCAAAAGAGAACCAGAAAAGTGCCAGCGATTTCGACGCGCTGGAGCCACGAAAAAGGGGCTGCTCGCCCCTTTTAACCCCAAAGAGGAGGGCTGCACCGGAAAAAACTGAAGATTCACGCCTGTTCGGCGTGAAGATCTTTTAACCGTTTTTTCCGGCTCCGCCGATTTGAAGCCCCTCAGTCTCGCTACGCTCGACAGCTCCCCCCGGGGGAGCGTTCTCTTCCGCAAGCTTTGCACTTTAGCCGAAAACTGTACCACCATGCCAAAGGCTCCCTCCCAGAGGGAGCTGGCAAAGCCGCAGGCTTTGACTGAGGGAGTTCACACCCCCTTTATGACAGAATTATGAATCTTTATAAACATTTTTGCAAAGGGCTTGACAGCAGGGCAAAAACGGTTATAATGGTCTTAGCACTCAGGAACAAGGAGTGCTAAACAAACAAAAGCGATACAAAAAGGAGGCAGGCGCTATGACGATGGATGCACGCAAGCAACGGGTCTTGCAGGCGATCGTGGCGCTGTATGGCCTTGAGGGCGAGCCGGTGGGCAGCAGCGTGCTGGCAAACTACTTTGATATGGCAGTGTCCAGCGCAACGCTGCGCAACGAGATGGCGGCGCTGACAAAGCTGGGTCTGCTGGAGCAGCCCCACACCAGCGCAGGGCGTGTGCCCAGCGCCAAGGGCTACCGGTATTATCTGGACAATCTGCTGACCGATGATCAGCCGCTGGACCGCGTTACCCGCGCCCGGGTAGATGCGGTGTTCGCCAGCCTTGACCACGAGCCGGAAAAGCTGGCACAGGGCGCTGCCAAGGCGCTGGCCGCCATCAGCGGCTGCACCGCCGCCGTCAGCACTCCCTGCGCCGAGGATCTGTGCATCGCCCATTACGAGGTGGTGCAGGTGGGCCGCAGCGCAGCCGCAGTGCTGGCTGTGACCACCGCCGGCTACGTCCGCACTCGGGTGGCGCGGGTACGCACCGGGCTTTCCCGGGAAAATGCAGCCGCCCTTGCGGCGCTGCTCAACCGCAACCTTACCTTTGTGGCACCGGTGGATCTTTCCACCCGGATGCTCAGCGAGCTGTGCAGCCAGATCGCACCGGAGCTTGTGCCGGTGGTCAGCGCCGCAGCCGCAATTTTGCAGGACAGCGTAAAGCCCCATGTATTTCTGGGCGGCGAGCAGTACCTGCTGGACTGGCCGCAGCTGGACGGCCGGGTGGGTGATATCCTTACCCTGCTGAACGACGAGGAACAGGCCGCAAGCCTGATCGCACCCCCGGAAAACCGCAGCGAAAGCGTACTGCTGGGCGAGGATCTGGAACCGCAGATCCCCGGGCTGTGCATCGTGAGCGACCGGTATCTGGTAGGCGGCGGGCTGTGGGGCTCCATTGCCCTGATCGGCCCCACCCGGATGCCCTTCCAGAAGCTGATGCCTCTGCTGCACGAGTTTGCAGACCAGCTGGGCGAGGGCATGAGCGGCAAACGAAAAGACACCCCGCAGGCTGCCGTACCACGGCGGACTGTGATCTATAAGGAGGATCTGGAATGAGCGAAGAAGCAAAGAACACGGTGCCCGAGACCGAGCAGCCGGAGACTGCCCCCGAGGAAAAGACCGCTGCCGCAGCGCCCGAACAGGCTGCTGCCGAAGCTGCCACCGAAGAGGACAAGAAGAAGGACGGCGGCTGGTTCAACAAGAAGGCCCGGGAGATGGAAGCCGTTAAGGCAAAGCTGGATGCAGCGGAAAAGAACGCCGCACAGGCCAAGGATCAGCTGCTGCGCATGGCTGCCGAGTACGACAACTACCGCAAGCGCTCCACCCGCGAGGCCGACCAGAAGTTTGGCGACGGTGTTTCCCACGCAGTGGAAAAGATCATCCCCATTCTGGATACGCTGGATATGGCTGCCAACGCCCCCACCACCGATGAGAATTACAAAAAGGGCGTGGTCATGACGCTGGATAAGGCGGCAAAGGCACTGGAAGCCCTCCATGTGGAGGAGATCGAGGTGCTGGGCAAGCCCTTTGACCCCAACTTTATGAATGCTGTGCAGCAGATCCCCGCCCCGGACGGGCAGGAGAGCGGCACGGTGGTCACCGTTTTCCAGAAGGGTTACAAGCTGGGTGACAAGATCATCCGCCATGCAACCGTTGTGGTGGCCGAATAAATAAGCCGAACCTCCCGCAAGGGAGTTTGCAATAACATCCGCTTGACATCATCATAAGCATCATATAAACAAGATTTGTTCTTTCGAGAGGAGACTTCATTATGAGTAAGATTATTGGTATCGACCTTGGTACTACCAACAGCTGCGTAGCTGTTATGGAGGGCGGCGAGCCCGTTGTCATCGCCAACTCTGAGGGCGCCCGCACCACCCCGTCCGTTGTCGGCTTCACCAAGACCGGCGACCGTCTGGTAGGTCAGGTGGCAAAGCGTCAGGCTATCACCAACCCCGACAACACCGTTTCTTCCATCAAGCGTCAGATGGGCACCGACCATAAGGTGACCCTGAACGGCAAGGAGTACACTCCCCAGCAGGTCAGCGCTATGATCC
>ERZ773130.1472-NODE-1472-length-22031-cov-3.851520_pt1 | contig 22031 bp, 22 predicted proteins | sample MGYA00511919_ERZ773130 | MGnify/ENA primary metagenome ERZ773130 (study PRJEB29015, sample SAMEA2737851) | human gut metagenome | biome: human gut; feature: human-associated habitat; material: faeces | place: China | collected 2012 ...
GACAGGTGGGACGTGTTCAGCGTCTCACCTGTCTGCCTCTACGCTAAATTGACTCGTGAGGTGTTATGCGGTATAATATATTTACAAAATAAAACTGGAGGTAATAAATAATGGAAAATCTCGTGAAGCTGCTGCCTGTAATTGCAGTAGTGGCCCTTGTGGTGATTATCTTTCTTCTTGGCTATGTAAAGGCTCCGCCCGATGTGGCCTACATCATTTCCGGTATACGAAAAAGGCCCCGCGTTCTGATTGGGCGAGCGGGTATCCGAATTCCGTTTCTGGAGCGTGTAGATAAGCTCATTGTCCGGCAAATCTCCATCGACATCAAGTCGGAAGGCTATATCCCGACCAACGACTTCATCGGCGTCGATGTGGACGCGGTTGCCAAGGTGCGCGTCATGACCGACCCGGAGGGCATTCAGCTCGCGATGAAGAACTTCCTCAACATGACCGAGGAGGACTTCAACCGTGCGATCGTGGATTCACTGCAAGGTAACATGCGTGAGATTATCGGTACGATCACGTTGAAGGAAATCTGCAACGACCGCAAGAAATTCGGTGATGAAGTGCAGGCGAAGGCGCAGACCGACATGAACGCGCTGGGCATTCAGATCATCTCCTGCAACATTCAGCGCGTCACCGACGAGAACAGCCTGATCAACTCGCTCGGTCAGGACAACATGAGCAAGATCCAGAAGGACGCCGCCATTGCCAAGGCAGAGGCGGAGAGGGATGTTGCCATCGCACAGGCGCAGGCAGCGAAAGCCTCCAATGATGCGCAGGTCGAGGCGGATATGCAGATCGCACAGAAGCAGAACGACCTTGCAATCAAGCAGTCCGAGCTGAAGGTGCAGGAAGACACCAAGAAGGCAGAGGCGGACGCCGCCTATAAGATTCAGGCGCAGGAACAGCAGCGCGCCATCGAGACCGCAACCGTCAATGCGCAGATCGCTAAGGCGGAGCGCGAGACCGAGCTGAAGGGACGCGAGGTCGAGGTCAAGAAGTCCGTCCTCGATGCGGAGATCCGCGCACAGGCGGACGCCGAGCGCTATCGCGCCGAACAGGAGGCAGAGGCAGACCTCTACAAGCGTCAGAAGGACGCGGAAGCGCGCCTCTTTGAGCAGCAGAAGGCAGCCGAGGCAAAGCGCGCCGAGGCGGAAGCCATCCGTTACATGAAGGAGCAGGAGGCAGCCGGTATCGCCGCTGTCGGTAAGGCGGAGGCAGAAGCCATCGAGGCAAAAGCCATCGCAGAGGCACAGGGTATCGACAAGAAGGCAGAGGCAATGAAGAAATACGGCGAAGCAGCCATCGTCGAGATGGTCATGGGCGCGCTGCCCGAGATCGCCAAGAACGTTGCCGAGCCGCTCTCCAAGGTCGACAAGATCACGATGTACGGCGAGGGCAACAGCGCAAAGCTGCTCGGCGACATCATCAACGGCACCACGCAGGTCACCGAGGGGCTGACTGCCGGTATGGGCATCGACATCAAATCGCTGATCGCCGGTGCGCTCGGCGCAAAGCTGGTGACCAAGAACAGCGACACCACCGTTGTTGTGCAGAGCCCGGATGCACCCGCACACGAAGAAACGCCCGAGGCATAACGAATAATAAACAAAAAAGCGGTACACCGCGCGGTGTGCCGCTTTTTCTGTTGCGGCTTGACGGCTCGCCGCCATTATGGTATAATCCTGTCGAGCCTTGCGCAAACTTGAGCGTGCAGAGTAGGGGGCTTTATGAAAAGAAACGGAAAACCGAAAATCGAATACTCGACCCTGTTTTGGCTGTTCTTCTTCGGCAGCGTGACCGGTTTTGTGCTGGAGGGGATCTGGCGCATCATTCTCCTCGGGCATTGGGAGAACCATGCGGCAACCGTGTGGGGACCGTTCTGCCTTGTGTACGGTGTCGGCGCGGTGGTCATTTATGTTGTGACCTATGCGATCGCGGAAAAGAGCTTTTTCGTGCAGTTTTTGGTGTTTGCGGCGGCAGGCAGCGCCGTGGAGTATGTCGCAAGCTACCTGCAGGAGCTGATCTTCGGCTCGCGGTCCTGGGATTACAGCGGCGACCCGTTCAACCTGAACGGGCGCATCACGCTGCATATGACGGCGATCTGGGGTTTGCTCGGCGTGGCGTTTGCCAAGCTCGCATTCCCGCTCATCGAGAAGGCGCGGCAGCGCCCCGAGAAAAAGTTCGGGCGGCTTGCCTGCGTGGCGCTTTCCACTTATATGGCGATCAATCTGCTGGTCACGGGCGCGTCGGTCTATCGCTGGTCGGAACGGATTCACGGCATCGCACCGCAGAGCCGCACCGAGCGCCTGCTGGATCAGTACTTCGACGATGACCGTATGATGCGGGTGTTCAGCGACATGGTGTTTGATCCCTCGCTGGAAACGAGTACAGAAGAATAAAGGAAAACGCCGCGCGTTATGCACGGCGTTTTTTTAAGCAAAACGGTGTTTTTTTTAACAATTCTGTGCAAACCGCCGATATTTTAAAAAATGGCTTGAAAATCGGAATTTCCGGCGCTTGTCACCTTGAATTTTACAAAGGAATACGGTATAATGGTTTGGAAATAAACAAAACGGAGAGGCGGTGCGGCGATGCGGAAAAAGCGGAACATGCTCGTCGCTCTGTTTGCGACGGCGCTTGCCGCCGTTTTGTTTGTCGGCTGGCTGCACACCGATTTCAAAGCAGTTGCGAAAAGCGGCTTTGCCATGGGCACGGTCGTCACTGCAAAGTTGTACGGCGGGAGTGAGGACGATGCCGCTGCCGTCCTGACATCGGTCACGGCGCTGGAAAATGAGATCTCGCGGAACATTGACACTACCGCCGTCTCGGTGCTGAACCGCACGGGGCGCGCCGAAAGCGAAGTACTTGCCGATGCCGTCACTGCGTGCCGCGCGGTTTCCGCGGCGTCGGACGGCGCGTTTGACATCACGGTCGGTGCGCTCACAAAACTGTGGGATTTTGACGGCGGCGGCGTGCTGCCGGATGCGGGCGATATTGAAAGCGCCCTCCCTTACATAGATTACAACCGGCTCACGGTGGACGGCGATACCATCACCGCCGATGCAGGGACGCAGATCGACCTCGGCGCGGTCGGCAAGGGCGCGGCGTGCGACGCGGTGCGCGATGTGCTGGCGGCACGCGGTGTCAGCGGCGCAGTCGTCTCGGTCGGCGGCAGCGTGCTTGCCTTTGGCAGGCGCAATGCCGCAGGGGACAAGTGGCGCATTGCCGTGCGCCATCCCCGAGATGCGGACAGCTATCTCGGCGTGATCACGCTTGCGGAGGGCTGCGTCTCCACCTCGGGCGACTACGAAAAGTATTTTGAAAAAGACGGCGTGCGCTACCATCATCTGCTCGATCCCGCCACGGGCTATCCGGCGAAGAGTGATCTTGTTTCGGTGACGGTGGTCTGCAAGAGCGGACTGCTCAGCGACGCGCTGTCCACCGCTTGCTTTGTGCTCGGCGAGGCACGGGGCAGGGCGCTTGCCCTTGCGTTCGGCGCGGGGGCGGTCTTCGTTCGGACGGATGGCACGGTCACGACCGTCGGCGATGTGGTGTTTTCACAATGACGGCGGGGAAGAGACGGATCGGGCTTTGCCGCGGCGACGTGCTTGTCCTGTGCCTGATCCTTGTACTGTCGGCGGCGCTTTTTCTGCTCGACCTGCCGCGTGGGGATACGGTGTATGCCGTGATCTGCACGGACGGCGCGGTTGTGCAGCGGATCGACCTTTCCGCTGTGGATGCGCCGTATACCTGCACGGTCGGCGGCTGCACGCTTGCCGTGCGCCGCGGGGCAATCGCTTTTGCCGAGGCGGACTGCCCGGATAAGCTCTGCGTTCGCCGCGGCGAAATGACGCGCGCAGGTGACTGCATGGCGTGCGTGCCGATGCGTGTGGCTGTCTATCTGAGCGGCAGCGGCGGTGCGGATGCCGTGACCGGGTGAGGTGCCTATGAAACAGAGAAAACTTTCGCGCGGCGCGCGCAGCATTGCCGTCTTCGGGCTGCTCGGCGCGCTGGCGGTGGTGATTGCCGCGTTTGAATCCGCGCTCCTGCCTGCGCTGCCGTTTTTGCCGCCGGGGGCAAAGCCGGGGCTTTCCAACATTGTCACGACCTTTGCCGTCTCGGCGTTCTCACTCGGCGGCGGCGTGTATGTCACGCTGTGCAAGGCGGCGTTTGCATGGCTTACGCGCGGCGGCACGGCGGCGCTTATGAGCCTTGCGGGCGGGCTGCTTTCCACGCTTGCACTGTGGCTGCTGCTGCGCGCGCCGCGGCGGATGAGCTACATCGGCGTGAGCCTGATCGCCGCTGTCTGCCACAATGTGGGGCAGCTTGCCGCGGCAGCCGCGCTTTCCGGCACACCCGCATTGTTTCACTACGGCAAGTATCTTTTGCTGCTTGCCGCGCTTACCGGTTTTGTGACCGGCGTGATTCTGAATATCGTGATGCCGCGCATTGCCGCGGTGTTTGATTTGTATTTTCGAGGAAAGGATGCACATCCATGAACAAAGAAACAGGCATTCTTCATGCTGTTGCGCGCGGGCGCGGCGGCGTCCGCGTACCCCACCGCAAGAACACGGCGGAGATGTCGGTCGTGCGGATGCCCGCACCGGAAACGGTAGTGCTCCCGATGCAGCAGCATATCGGCGCGCCCTGCACCCCGACCGTCAAGGTCGGTGACAGCGTGGCGGTCGGACAGGTCATCGGCGACAGTGACAAATTCGTCAGCGCGCCGATCCATGCCAGTATCTCCGGTACGGTCACGGCAGTCGGCGATGTCCGGCTGGCAAACGGGCTTGTGACAAAAGGCGTGACTATTAAATCCGACGGCGAGATGCGGCTCTTTGACGGGCTGACGCCGCCTGCGGTCAACTCCAAAGAGGAGCTGATCGCCGCAGTGCGCGCATCGGGTCTGGTCGGTCTCGGCGGCGCGGGTTTCCCCTGTCACGTCAAGCTGACCGTGCCGCCGGATAAGCAGGTCGATACGCTGATCGTCAACGCTGCGGAATGTGAGCCGTATATCACCGTGGACTACCGCGAGTGCATCGAGCATGCCTATGACATTCTCGGCGGCGTCAACGTTTTGAAAAAGTATTTCGGCTTCTCCCGCGTCATCATCGCGGTGGAGGATAACAAGCCGGAGGCGATCAAAAAACTCAGCGCCATCGCCGACGAGGATCTGGACGCGGGCAATATCGTGCGCGTGATGACGCTGCGTTCCCGCTATCCGCAGGGCGCGGAGAAAATGATGGTGCTGTCCGCCACGGGCAGGCGCGTTCCGCCCGGCAAGCTGCCGGCGGATGTCGGCTGCATCGTGATGAACGTCGCCTCGGTCGCGTTCATTTCGCGCTATCTCAAGACCGGCAAGCCGCTGGTCAGCCGCTCGGTCACGGTGGACGGCACGGCGATTGCCGAGCCGAAGAATCTGCGCGTGCCGATCGGCACGTCGCTCTCGGATATCGTGGATTTCTGCGGCGGCTTTAAGACAGAGCCGCGCAAGATCATCTCGGGCGGTCCGATGATGGGCATTGCCGTCTGCGGCACCGATGCGCCGTTCTGCAAGCAGAATAACGCGCTGCTTGCCTTTGCGGACGAGCATGACATGGAGAAGACCGTGCGCGACTGCATCCGCTGCGGTCGCTGCGTCGAGGTCTGCCCCATGAGCCTGATGCCCACGCTGATCGAACGCTACTCGCGCGTCAAGGACACCGACGCACTCGCGAAAATGAACGTCATGACCTGCATGGAATGCGGCTCCTGCGCATTCGCCTGTCCGTCGGGTCGCCCGCTGGTGCAGTATATGCGCCTCGGCAAACAGATTCTGAAAGAAGGAGGGAACAGGGGATGAAAAAACTGCTTGTCAGCGCGTCGCCGCATATTCACAGCCCAGAGACCACAACCGGCGTGATGGGCGACGTGATCATTTCGCTGCTGCCCGCCCTTGCGATGGCGGTGGTCTGGTTCGGCAGCCGCGCGCTCGTGCTCACGGCGGTCTGCATCGGCACGGCAGTGCTTGCCGAGTGGGTCTCCCGCCGCGTGATGAAGCGCCCGAACACCCTCGGCGACCTCAGCGCGGTCGTCACCGGTCTCATCCTCGCGCTCAACCTGCCCGCCACGCTCCCGCTGTGGATGGCGGCGATCGGCAGCATCGTCGCCATCGTCGTCGTCAAGCAGATGTTCGGCGGCATCGGACAGAATTTCGTCAATCCCGCCATGACGGCGCGTATCATTTTAATGGTTTCGTTCCCCACGGCGATGGCGCGCTGGACAGCGCCGCTTGCGAGCGCATGGAGCGCGGACGCCGTCACCACGGCGACGCCGATGGCGTCCCTCGCCGCCTCGTCGGGCGGCAATCTGTCCGCCGATCTGCCCTCGCTCTGGCAGATGCTCGTCGGTTATCACGGCGGCTCGATGGGTGAGGTCTGCGCGCTGGCGCTGCTCGTCGGCGGGGTGTATCTCATCATCCGCCGCGTGATCTCCCCGATCATTCCGGCAGCCTACATCGGCACGGTTGCCGTCTGGATGCTGCTCGCAGGACACGGCGACCTCCGCTTTGTCGCCTATGAGCTGCTCGGCGGCGGTCTCCTGCTCGGCGCCTTCTTCATGGCGACCGACTATGCCACCTCGCCGATTACCGCGAAGGGCAAGTGGATCTTCGGCATCGGCTGCGGTATTATCACCTCGGTCATCCGCTTGTACGGCTCGCTGCCCGAGGGCGTGTCCTTCTCGATCATCCTGATGAACATCCTCGTCCCGCACATCGAGCGGCTGACCCTGCCGCGCGCCTTCGGTGCGGAAAAGGAAAAGAAGGAGGCGACGAAATGAAGCTGTCTCCGAAAGAAATTCTGAAGCCGGCGCTCGCCCTGCTCATCATCTGTGTGGCGGCAACCGCGCTGCTCGCGCTGACCAACAGCGTCACCGCTGCCCGCATCGCCGAGACTGAGCGGGAAAACGCGATCGCCGCGCGCCGCACGGTCATGCCCGACGCCGCCGACTTCGGCGAAGAGCAGACCTATGACACGCTTACATATTGCAACGCGCTTGACGCGGACGGAAACACCGTCGGACGCGTCTTCACCGCTGCCGCCAAGGGCTACGGCGGTACGGTCAGCGTCATGATCGGCATTGACGCAGATGGCAAAATCACCGGCATCGAGATCCTCTCGCACAGCGAGACGCCGGGGCTGGGCGCCAACTCGACAAAGCCTGCATTCAAGAACCGTTTCGCCGGCAAATCCGGCACGCTCACCGTCAGCAAGACCTCAAACGACGGGGAAAACGTGCAGGCGATCACCGCCGCAACCATTACATCCAAAGCGGTCACAAGCGCGGTGAATGCGGCGCTTGCCGCTGATCGCGCCATCGAAGGAGGTGCATCCTGATGGCAGAAAAAAAGTCGCTCATCAAAGAATTTTCCAAGGGCATCCTTGCCGAAAACCCGGTGCTCCGCCTGGTGCTCGGCACCTGCCCGACGCTGGCGACCACGACCTCGGTCTCAAGCGCGGTCGGCATGGGCATCGCTGCGGCGGTCGTCCTGGTCTGCTCCAATGTCGTCATTTCGGCGCTGCGCAAGGTCATTCCCGAGAAGGTGCGCATCCCGGCGTATGTCGTCATCATTGCGTCCTTCGTCACAATCGTGCAGATGCTTGTCAAGGCGTTCCTGCCGTCGCTCAATGAGAGCCTCGGCGTGTATCTGCCTCTGATCGTCGTCAACTGCATCATCCTCGGCAGAGCCGAGGCGTTTGCGGGCAAGAATCCCGTCCTCGCGTCTGCGGCAGACGGGCTCGGCATGGGTGTCGGCTTCACGGCGGCGCTCTTTCTGATGAGCTCCGTGCGCGAGATCCTCGGCGCAGGCTCCTTCCTCGGTCTGAGCATTCCCGTGCTGTCCGAGAATCCGATGCTCATCTTCATCCTGCCGCCCGGCGGCTTCTTCGTCTTCGGCATTCTGATGGCGGTGGTCAATCATCTTGCCGAGAAGCGCGGCAAGCCGCGCGCCGAGCTGCGCGGCTGCGAGGCATGTCCCATGGCGGCATCCTGCACGCTCACCGCGCATGAATCCTGCGGCAAAACCGATGCAAAGGAGGCGCAGAACTGATGGAAATGACAAAAGGGCTTCTCGCCATCCTGCTCACGGCGATCCTCACGCAGAACTTCGTCCTGTCGCAGTTTCTCGGCATCTGTCCGTTTCTCGGCGTCTCGAAAAAGCTGAACACCGCGGTCGGCATGAGCGCGGCGGTCATCTTCGTCATGGCGCTGTCCACGGCGGTTACTTATCCCATCAATGGGCTGCTTGTCAAATGTGACCTCGAATATTTGCAAACCATCGTCTTCATCCTCGTAATTGCGGCGCTGGTGCAGTTTGTCGAGATTGTGCTCAAAAAGTACATGCCCGCGCTCTACAGCGCGCTCGGCATCTATCTGCCGCTGATCACCACCAACTGCGCGGTGCTCGGCGTCGTCCTGCTCAACATCGACAAGGGCTACGGCTTTGCGCAGTCGATGTTCAACTCGGTCGGCGCAGGTCTCGGCTTCATGCTGGCGATGGTCATGTTCGCAGGCGTGCGGGAACGCATGGAATCCTGCGACATTCCGAAGTTCATGCAGGGGCTGCCCATCACGCTGGTCGCGGCTTCGCTCGTCTCGGTGTCCTTCCTCGGCTTCACGGGCATCGTCGAGACGATCTTCGGTTGAGGGGGTGCGATGATGTCAGCTATTCTCATTCCCGTACTCATCGTCGCCGCCATCGGGCTTGTCGCCGGTCTCGGACTGGCGGTCGCCTCGGCGGTCTTCGCCGTCCCGGTCAATGAGACCGAGAAAAAGGTGCGCGACTGCCTGCCCGGTGCAAACTGCGGCGCCTGCGGCTACAGCGGCTGCGACGGCTACGCCGCCGCGCTTGCCGCCGATGATCAAATCGAATGTAACCTCTGTGTTCCCGGCGGCAACGATGTCGCCGCTGCCGTTGCCGGTGTGCTCGGCAGGGAAGCGGGCAAGGTCAAGCCGCAGGTCGCCGCCGTCATGTGCCGCGGCAACTGCGAAAATGTCGGCACCAAGCTCGACTATGAGGGCGTGCAGTCCTGCAAAATGGCGGCGCAGCTGTTCGGCGGACCGAAAACCTGCACCTACGGCTGCCTCGGCTTCGGCGACTGCGCAGCGGTCTGTCCCTATGAGGCAATCTTCCTCTGCGACGGCGTTGCACGCATCAACCCGGACAAGTGCCGCGCCTGCAAGCTGTGCATCAAGACCTGTCCGCGAAATCTTATCGACCTGTTCCCGCTTGACACCACCAAGGCGGCGGTGCTGTGCCGGAACCACGATAAGGGCGCACAGACGCGCAAGGACTGCACAGCGGGCTGCATCGGCTGCATGAAGTGCGTAAAGGCATGCGAGGTCGGCGCCGTCACGGTCGAAAACTTCTGCGCCAGGGTCGATTACGACAAGTGCATCGGCTGCGGCAAATGCCACGCAGTCTGCCCCGTCGGCTGTATCGACCTGTATACGCTCCGCAAACATTTCTGAACGCAAAAAAAATCCGAAAGCATCGCTTTCGGATTTTTTTGCGTTTACCAGGGGGCGCGCATGACGGGGAGCGGGTCGGCAGTCAGCGCTTCGCGGTCGCAGAGCGCTTCCGGCAGGCGGAGCTTGACCGCCGCATGTGCGGGATCGTCGTAAAGATTATATCGCTCGGCAGGGTCGGTCACAAGGTCATAGAGCTCGCCCCGGAAGCCGTCTGCCAGCTTTTCGGTCAGCTTATGCACCTTCGTCAGCTTGTAGCGACCGTCAAACAGCATCGTGCAGAACGCGACGGCTTCGCCGTCCATATCGGTCTTGTAGTACTCGCAGCAGACGTTGTCGTGCGGGCGGCAGACCTCGGTTTTGCCGGACAGGTAAGGGTAGAGCGACTTGCCCTGCATCCCCTTGCAGGGCGGCAGACCGCAGGCGTCGAGCAGGGTGGGCGCGAGGTCAACCAGCTCGACCGGCGCATCGACGACCGCGCCGCGGCGGAAGCCGCTTTGCCAGTTGACGATCAGCGGCACATGCACATTGCCCTCATAGAAATAGCCGCCCTTGAGGTACATGCCGTGGTCGCCGAGGCTCTCGCCGTGGTCCGAATGAAAGAGAATGATCGTATTGTCGCGCTGTCCGCTCTTCTCGAGGTAATCGAGCAGCCGCCCCACCTGCACATCGATGAAGTCGATCATGGCGTAATAGGCAGCCTTGATGAGCCTGTGGTCGCGCGCGGTCATGTCATCATAGGCAAAGCTGCCCGGCTTGCCGTAAGCGCCGCGATGATCCCGCCGGACGAGCGGCGATTTGTCCGCAAGCTCGCGCGCGTCGTAATTCGGCAGCGGGAGCGTGTCGAGGATGTCCATATAGCGTTCGAGGTATTCCGGGGGCGGATCAAACGCATGGTGCGGGTCAAACCAGTTCAGTGAGAAGAACCACGGACGCCCCTCCCGCTTTGCCGCGTCCATAAACTCCATTGCACAGTCGGCGCACCACTTGGACTGGTGCAGCTCGGGCGGCATCCCGATGCGGACATAGCGCGAGTCGGGGCGGAGCGGGTGCGCATATTCGATGCCCCGCCGGCGCAGCCACAGCGCGTATTCATGCAGCATCCACTCATGCGCGGGACCGTGACCGTGGCTCCATGCAAAATAGTCGTATCCGTCGTTGATGCGGCGCTCGGTCGTCTGGCAGACGGCATAGTTGCAGGACGAAAGATGCAGCTTGCCGGAGAGACCGCCGATATAGCCTGCGTCGTGCAGCAGGCGCGTGACGAGCACCTCATCTTCGGGGATGTCCTGCCCGTTTTGCCGTGTACGGCAGGTGCGCGGGTAACGCCCGGTCAGAAAAGACGCGCGGCTCGGGGTGCATACCGGGTTCTGACAGTAGGCGCCGGCAAAGCGGACGCCCTCCGCCGCCAGCTTGTCCAGATGCGGCGTGCGGACATACGGGTTGCCGTAGCAGCCGAGCGTGTCAAAGCGCTGTTGATCCGTACACAGCCACAGAATATTCGGTCTGTTGTCGCTCATGCCGATTCTCCTTTGCCGAGTTTTCTATTTGCAGTATAGCGGAAATCTTGCGCGCCGTCAATGCTTATGGTATACTGTTGACAGACAAACTTTTTTCGGCTTTAACCGATTTCTTTGCAGGAGGTGCGTGCATGTCGTCGATTTATATCATGCTGAAGCCGGTTTCCGGCGCGTGCAACCTGCGCTGCGACTATTGCTTTTATGCGGACGAGGCTGCGAACCGGCAGACGGCAGACTGCGGCTGCATGGATGACGCCACGGTCGAGACGCTGATCCGCAAGGCTTTTATCTTTGCCGAAGACGGCATCACGTTCTCGTTTCAGGGCGGCGAACCGCTGTTGGCAGGGCTCGCGTTCTACGAACGTTTTGTGCGGACGGTGGGGATGTACAATGTACGCGGCATCCCCGTGTCCTACGCGCTGCAAACCAACGGCACGCTGCTGACCGATGCGCTTTGCCGCTTCTTTGTGCAGCACGATTTTCTCGTCGGTGTTTCGCTTGACGGGACGGCGGCAACGCACGATCTGCACCGCCGTGACGCTGCGGGGCAGCCGACCCATGCCGCCGTTTTGCGCGGCATTCGGCTTCTGCACCGCCACGGCGTGGAATTTAACATTCTGTGCGTGCTGACAAACGCCGCCTGCGAACAGATCCCGGCAGTGTGGCAGGCGCTTGCGCCCTTCGGGCACGTCCAGTTTATCCCTTGCCTTGATCCGCTGGATGCGCACGGTGCGCATCTGCTTGACGCCGACCGCTATGGTGAGGCGTTGGTCACGCTGTTTGATCTGTACCGGGATGCCTTTTTCACGGCTGCGCATGTCAGCGAGCGGCGCATGGATAACTATCTTTCGATCCTGCTCGGTTACCTGCCGGAGTCCTGCGATATGGCGGGGAAGTGCGGCACGTATTTTCTCTGCGAGGCGGACGGCAGTGTCTACCCGTGCGATTTTTATGCACTCGATGCGTGGCGGCTCGGAAATATTCGGGAGACCTCGTTTGCCAGGATGCTGCATAGCGACGCGTCGGCGCGCTTCTGCGCGCGCGGCGATGAGCTGCCTGCCGATTGCCGCGCGTGTGAATACCTGTTTCTCTGCCGCGGCGGCTGTCGCCGCGACCGCGAACCGGATTATGCGGTCAGCCGCTATTGCATGGCGTATAAGACCCTGTTTGAACGGCGTTTGCCCGCCATGCGCGCCCTTGCCGCCAAGGCAGTCGAAATGTGAAAAAACGCACAAAAAGATCCGAAGCGTTCGCTTTCGGATCTTTTTTGTTTGCCGCAAGCACGGCTTGACAGGCTGTGCATGGTTATGGTAAAATATACGCGAAAAAGCAGATAACGGTCGACCCGCACGGCGGGAGAGCCTGTCTGTCAAAAGGAGAACAATGGATTCTACATATCGGGACATAAACCGGCAGGCGATTCTGTATGCGGACGGCGGCGAGCTATATAGGGCGCAATGCTTGCTTCGACAAAATGTAAAGCGGCATCGGTGCCTGACGACGCTGAATAACTTAGCCGTTTTTTATTGCGAGAACAACGCGGTCGATCAAAACGAACGTGAACGCGACGGCAAATGGCTTGCACTGCACTATTTCGAGCAGGCGCTTGCCCTTGAGCCGACAGATAAAACTTTTTTTGCGGCTGCCGTCGTGCATTACAATCGCGGCGCGTTTGCGGCGGCGGCAGATTGCTTTGAAAAGGCGTTTGAAAAAAGGAACACGGAAGCTGCCGCTTTTAACTGCGGCGTTGCACAGTATCGTATGGGCGAATATCCCAAGGCCGCCGCTTGCTTTGCAAAGGCTTTGCAGCTTTGCGGTAAGAATACGCGCGCGGATGTGTTGATTGCATATGCCTTTGCTGCCGTATACGCAGGCAGTCGTTTGCCTGCATCTGTGGCTGCGGAGGTTGAAAGCAATGCCGACGATTATGCAAAATTCTTTCTGCCTATGCATCCGGCGATGATGCCAAAACGATGAAATATCTCAAAGGTGCAGAAACATACTTCAGTCTGTCCGCGCACGCATATGCGGTCGTGACAGAGCTGCTTTTGCAGCACGGAAAAGCAGAGCAGGCAAGCGCCTGTGTGCAGCAGGAAATCGAATCTCTGAAAGCGCAGAGAGCATACGGGGACATCCGCATGCTGCACCGCCTGCTTGCAGATTCGTCATACAGAAATGCGCAGGCGCAGGCATATCGCTATCCGTTGTTTCTCATGCGGCAATGCTGTTACATGGATTGCCCGACGAATGGATAAACGATCATACGGTAATAAGGAGAATATAATGCAGATTGAAGTTCCGGCATACGATGGCAATACCATTCGCATGATGTGGGAAAACGGCTTTGAGATCAAATGCGCGGCAGAGGGCAATGCCGTTGTGATTTCCGCCAATCAGGCGGGACTTGTTTCTTTGGCGCGGCATTTGCTCACCTTGGCGCAGGACAGCGTTCCCGCACATACGCATATCCATTTGGACGCGGACAACGCGCTTGAACATGGTTCGTGTGAATTGATTCTGACAAAAGAATAAGCTGGCAGGTGTACGAATGCGCATAAAGCAGGAAGAAAGCGAGATCCAAAGCATCAGATTTCGGACTACGCAGGCGGCGCGCAGTATGCTCAGCGTGTTGAACCGCAAAATGCTGACTTTGGTGTCGCATTGTGCGGATATGCTGGAGCTGTGCTTTGATGATGCGGATGCCGTCAACGATGCATCGTATATTCTGCATGTGCAGAGTTCATTTGTGATTTGGGACGGTCAAACCGTTTTGTTTGAAAACCGGGATTTTTATACGATGCAATCGGATGAAACCGACGGCGGGGCAAGGCAACCGTTTGCCGAAAAGCTGGTTTCGCTCAACCAAAAGCTGAACGGCTGCCGCGTCGCGAAAGCAGTTGTTGATCGGGACTGGCTGTGTATTGGATTGGATAACGGCGTGCAGATTGAAATCGATACGGACGAAGAAGAGAAAAACGACGAAGCATGGCGCTTTTTCAAATTGGACGATGCCTCGCCGCATCTGATTGCATACAGGCATCGATTTGAATGGATTCATTGACGGAAGAAAGGCAGTATTGAATGGAAAAACATATGCAAGCACATCATACAGCAAAAAAATCACTTTGTAAGTATCTTCTTTTGATTTGCCTTGCGGGTTGCCTTTGTGCAGTGCTGCTCGGCTGCGGCAAAAAACCGGTTATTGCCGTGCTGCATGCCAGCGACGCGGACTATTCGGTCAGACTGCGGGCGGATGGGTGCTATCGGATTATGAAGATCGAGAATGTTCGTTCCGAAACACTGACAATTCCCTCCCACTATCGGGGCGTGCCGATTACTTCAACAGCATGGCGCGCATTGGAAAAATGCGCACTTGTCAAAGAAATCGTTTTGTCGGACACCTTGACGGAAATGGATTATCTTTCGATACAAGAATGTGAAAACATCGAGAGCATCCATATCGGCGCCGGTATGACGGAATTCAACCGCGGATATATCATGGGGTGCGCAAAATTGCAGACGATAACAGTCAGTGCGGAAAATCCGGTGCTGTATGTGGAGGATAACTGCCTGATTGGACGCGAGGATCATGTCTTGTACGCTGCTGCACCGACGGAACGCATTCCTGACGGTGTAACTGTGATTGCGTTTAGCGCGTTTGAATATCTGCCGATTGCGTCCATATACATTCCGGAAAGCGTGGTGGAAATTGGCTCGCATGCATTCACCGGGACTAGCCTTACGGAAATAATGCTCCCTGATACGCTAAAGATCATCGGCGACTATGCATTTGCTGACACATCAATTCGCGAGCTTGTCATACCCGACAGCGTTGAAGAAGTAGGCGAATGGGCGTTTTCGTGGATGAGGCAGCTTGAGAAAGTCACAATCGGCGCAGGTGTGACTAATCTTTTGTCTTACTGCTTCGCCAAGGACCACATGCTTGCTTTGGTTGAGGTTTCTGAAAAAAATCCGAAGTATTATGCAGAGCAGAATTGCTTGATCGAAAAAGAAACCGGTCGCGTTATCTTCTGCGGGAATCAATTGACGATACCGGACAGTGCGCGTATTCTCGGAAAAGGATGCATTAGCGAGGAGACAGCCGATGAAGTGGAGAAAGTGCAGATTCCACCAGGCGTTACGACAATCGAAAAAGAGGCGTTCTGCGGCTCAACCGGCAATGTTAAGACAATTTATATTCCCGAAACTGTGACAATCGTTGAAGAATATGCCATTGTTTTTGGAGTCGGCGATTCACACACGGTGTACTGCGAAGCACCGGAAAAACCGAATGGTTGGGATGATGGTTGGGTCAAGGGCTATATGTCGTTTGATGTGCAGTGGGGAAAAAGCGAATTCTTCTCTCCACAGCTGCCGGACCCGGAAAAGTACTACAGCCTTGCGTGCATAGACGGCACATATGTATACACACTGCTTGACGCGGACGGCAATACGGCAATCCGCCGCGCGGTCTGGAAAGGCGGCGCGCCGCAATTCACAATGCGGACGGCGTCCTTGCTGGAAATCCGCGAGACGGACGAGCAGGGAAACGCACGCATATCGTTCTACGACGGCGTGACGCAGGAGCTGTCCGAAGGCAAGAGAACACCGTGCTACTGGCTGCGGGACAGAGTCGCCGCTTACCCCTTAAATGACGATTTCAGCGGTGCGCTTTGCGTGAATCTGTTTCAGGTTTTCGATGCGGCACGCATGAAAGTTGAAGTTGTCCCCGCGGACGGCAGCGTTATCTCTGCCGATGCGGTTGAGTCGATTTCTTATGTCGACGATACCCATATCCGGATTTGCTATCGGCGAGACGGTGCCACGCAGACCGTCGATGCGGAGACCTCGGCGCCGATTTCATCTCTGTCCGTCCCCTTTTCCCCCGGTGTATTGACGCACGAAGACGAGCTCGGTCGGCGGTACTGGACGACTGCGGATGAATGGCGTAATACGCTTGAGCTTCTGCGTGCAGACGGTACAACTGCGGTATATATAAGCAGTGATGTGAGAGAACCGGGGACTACGCGGCTTTCAGATGATTTGGTGCAGATTTACATGCCGATGGGCACCGGCTTTTGGGATATGCTGTATTACGACAGAAATACGCAGATGCTGTCTGCCGAATGGATAGACCGCGCTTTTTACCTGCAGGGAGATACAATGGTGTATTTCCGCTATGCCGACGATACCGAAAATCCCGGACTGATGCTCTATGTGGCAAATGTCTTCTATCCGATTTGCGAACGGGTTTCCTGCCCGATAGAAACAACATTTGTAGATTCAATCGGTGCGATAAATGCCATGACAGTCGTCGATGATACCCATTTGCGGATTGTTTATGGTACCGACACCGGAGAGCGGTCACTGGACATCGAACTGCCGATTCCGATTTCCGCAATCTCCGATCGCACAGCAGGCGACCGCGGATTCTTCGCATATCTGTGGTAATGCGCCGTGACAGGAGAAAAAATGAAAAAGTATTCAAAAAAACAAATCGTCCATTGCATTCTGGTGACTGCATGCATGTTCATCGTTTCGGGTGTGTGGATAGCAATCAGCACAAAAAACTATCTGGAACCTTTCATCAACGATGCGCGCAGCCGCTTGGAGGAAAAGTATCAGCGCACGGTGCAGATTGACCGATATATTTGGAATTATCGAAATGCGGCAGCGGTTCGGGTCAGATTTGCGGATGAACCGGAAGTGGAGTTTTACGCTTGGGAAAACAACGATACATATTTTGAAGCGTATTTGGCGTGGGATGCAACGCGGATGCTGAAAGGCGCTTTTCCCGACTTTACAGTCAGAGCCGATGTTTACCTGCCCGGGGGTGATGCGAAAGGTGATGCGGACAGACTTCGGTTTTATAAGGAAAACGGCAGAGCCGCTTCATGGCAGGATGCCGAATGCCGGGACAATATCAATGCTATTTTTCTGCGTTCCGATACGGCGTTTTCCAAAGCGGAATCTCTGAAGATTATGGATGAGATTGCACGCATATTCGGCTCGCATGTTTATGATACCGATGTACGCTTTTCGGGTGCAAACACCGACTTTGACTATCGGTTTGGTGTCGATGGTACAGTGCATTTCGTCCGGGAAACTGAAAAATAATCAAAAGAGAATATTTCGTAACATCATTTGAAAAATCCGCGGAATGAAAAAAGCCGCGCACTTGTGCGCGGCGTGGATTCGAGACTCGCCGGCGACGCAATGCGTCGCCATATCCATTGCGTCGGCAATGGAGGTGTGTTCAAATCGGCTACCCATCTCGAAAAAGAAAAGGTCGCACTTTTGTGCGACCTTTTCTTTTTGGCGGAGAGGGCGGGATTCGAACCCGCGTGTCCGTTAAGACAAACTGATTTCGAGTGTTGTAAGACTATGGCAGATTCACCTCCGGAGCAGGTCGTTTCAGGCCGCTTTGTAAGAAGCCGGAGACCCAGGCGCTGCAAGGGGTTGCGGACATTCCGACCCGTATCGGCCGGAGGCGATTTAAAGTGCCCCAGAGTTCAAATAAAACTGCGTTCTTGCGTAAAAAGCCGCCGTTCTTGCGCGTTTGCAAGAAGTCAGGCAAGAAAACAGAGACCCCGACAGCACCGATGAAGCACCCTTTCGGACCGCAAAAAACGGAAAGGAGCTTCGTCATGACATACGATGCAGAGGAACTCGAACAATACCCAGAGATCATGAACAAGGAGCAGCTGCGCAAGGTCTGCCATATCAGCAAACGGACGGCGCACTATCTGCTGCAGTTCAATCTGATCCCCCACGTCTGCACCGGGAAGAAAACCCGCTGCTACGCCATCAAGAAACGCGACGTCATCGACTTTATGATCAACCGGGAGATCAACCCCAGCCGGTACATCGTGCCCACCAGCTGGTACAAATACGGAAACGAGGAAGTGAAGCCCTACAAGATCCGCATTCAGCCGCCCCTCCCAAACGATTCGCAAAAGACGCGGCGCTATTACGAAAGCAAGCTCGCCGACTATCCGGACGTGATCGACGTGGCCGCTGTCGTGGACTTCACCGGCTACAACCACCACACGGTCTGCGAGTGGATTCGGTTCGGAAAGCTCCGTGCCCTAGCGTTGCAGCACAAGTACATGATCCCGAAGTGCTATCTGATCGACTGGCTCTCCTCGGAGGAGCACAACACAACCACCCGCAAGTCCCGCCGCCACATTGACCGGCTCTGGGAGCTGCAGAAATGGAGTGACGGGCAATGAGGGGAAATATCATCGAGGAGCTGTACTACGGCAACATCGACCCGCAGGATCGCGGCTACCGTCCCAAGAGCCCTGTGAAAAAGGCGTCCGACTCTCTGAACGACCTGGAGGAAAAGCTCACCGAGCAGCTCGTCGGCGAAAACAAGGAGCTGTTTCTCCGCTTCTGCAACGCCTCCGCCGAGTTCATGGGCGAATCCGAGCTAGACACCTTCATCACCGGCTTCCGCTTCGGCGCACGGTTTATGATGGATACCTTCCTGAGCGACGACGCGCCGTTCGAGAGCTTTCTGGAAGGGTAGCATCAGCGGCAGAATTTGAAAAGTGCATTTTTCAGCACCGTTTTTCTATTGAAAAGTGTGATTCACTGCTTCTGCGACTGAAAATTCGCCGAATATTCACCGGAAATTCGCTTTATTCGCTCGACGAGGGTGAATAAAGCGAATTTTGTATTGCCTGTACAAGCAATATTAATTATAATACCTGCTGCAAGGATTATTTGTGCTAAAACCTATACACCTGAAAAAGGCTTCAGTCAACATACCATTTTTCTACAATATTGGAGTTCCCGCTATTGGGAGATGGACTCGCTTTTTCAAAGGCAGTTAGTGTGGGTAGATTTATAGCGGTTCCAAAAACCAAGGCATATCCTCGGCGCAGATATGTTATTCGATCAACCATTCCTTGATTCATGTAGGGAACCATTCGAGAGATATATTGGATATCATCTGGATTCTGAATTTTATGAATTATAAAGTTGTTACACTGCGACACAACCGTTTTTGATAACTCGCTTGGCCTTTGAGAGGATATTCCCATTAATAATCCAAATTTTCGCCCCTCCTTCGCAATTCGCTCGAATATGTTGTATCCTAAAACGCCATAATCCATGTCGGAGCGAACGAAACGGTGTGCTTCCTCAAGGATCAAGTTAATTGGCATTGAATTACGCGGAGATAGTGCTCTCAAATAATCAAAAAGCATTTTTGAAAACACCTTTGTGACTACTTCAGTAGCGGTATCGTCTAAATTACTTATATCGATATTGAGAAGTTGTGATACTCCAATAATATCTCTGATGTAATCATCAATACTTGAAAAAGAGGTTTTATCAAAGAAGTCGCCCTGTTCGCTTTCTGAAAGATGCTTAAGTCTTGTTATCAATGTTGATGTGTATTCATAGATCCGAGAGGAGTTAATGCTTCCCTCATACAGAACAGCGAACTCAACCGCCTCAGTAAACCTCTGTAGTGAATAAGGGATTGTATCCTTACTGGAAAATAGATCATTTACGTTTGGAAGGATGAATGTATCGCAGAACTGCATCAAGCTAACAGGAGCATACATCTTGGCAAACGAAAGGCTTATTGCCTTTGATATTGGAAGAGTATCGGGTGTGGTGTTGACTCCTCTATCATTATTGATGTCCGCATCTTTATTGCCAGGAATAATGGTATCTAGTTTGATTTCATCAGTGTGAAATTTGCTGAGGGTCATAAGTATTTTGGAATTCTGAGTGGTTGGATTTTCATTGCTGGATAGCACATCTTTTATTACAGATGCAACAATGTGGTTTTTTACCTTTTTGGCATTTTCATCATCACCAGGAGCATCAAAGACTCTTATCATATCAAGGGCACGACTAATAATTGGAACCTGAGTTTTTTCTGAAGCGTGTAGCAAAACTGCCCAATCGTCAACGCTTAGAGCCCATACCGGAATTTGCAGTCTCTTCTCAGCATCTCGAGCAGTACTCAGGAACTTAACATTGATGGCTGGATTCTTTTCGCCAATAGAAGCAAATGCATTTTCATACTCTCCGTTTGAGTCAAAAACAATGAAACGAGCTCCTTTAGCGGAATAATTGGTCTTGGTGAAAACCTCTTGAATTAGTCTTGCGATTGTGTTTGACTTGCCGGCTCCTGTATTCCCAAAAACCGCAAAGTGGAATCCAAAAAACTCATTTAGTTTAACTTTTACTTGGTACTCTGGGAATATAACTGATGTACCAATTGGAAGAACCGTCAGTTTTGTTTTCCCGTTTTCATCGACAATTTCACCGGAATTGATATCGAGCATTAGCCGGAGATCAGCTTCGCTGATTATCATTATCTCTGAAAAAACAGGCGGCATTTTTGTAACGCCAAAGCTAAAGCTACCATTACATATTTCGCCGATGAGATTGATTCGTAAGTATCTATGACTTTCTGCCTTGTTCAGTTTTTCTGAAACCATATCGCTTTTTTCATCGACGGCAATGATCTCAGCTATAATCCGCCGGTTAATATCATCAATAGCCACATACGAGCCTATTTCACCGACAAATCTTATACCGTCATAAAGCGTGACGTAATTGCCTAAATTGTTGTACAACTCGGCAACCACATTATTGTGACTTATAGATATTATCCGACCGATTACTCGTCTGTTCATACTATCAATTCCTTCTTATTTTGGGTCTTCAGAACTATCCCCGAGAACCACTGCGAGCTTTTTCAAGGATTTTTTAATTTCAATTTCTTCTCTTTGTTCTTCATCCTGCGTGGGAAGAACCCTCTCAACGAAGTTGTTGAAATAATGTATGTTATCTTCCGAATTGATGATCCAAATACGATTGTCTCCGATTTCCTGCAATTTTCTAATCATATCCGAATCGCCGAAAATAACAAGTCTGAAATCATATACTGAGAGAGCATTGAGAATAATGCGATTAATATGTTCGTCTCCGAAACTGTATCCCAACGATATCAGTACAGAATTCTTTTTTAGAAGACTGTTCTGCATCATTCTGAAAAGGTCTGAGTATGGAACCATCAGAGTTGTCCTATCCTTCTGGGGCGTGGGATAGATCATTATGGAATCATATTTTTTCCGACTCCTAATCAGTTCAATATCCTTTTCCAAAATGTGAGGGGTATCTGATCCGGAATTGTCATCTTTAAGCCAATTAATTGAACCGTGAATCTTGTAGAGGTTTATAAAATTGCTAACGCTTTTCCATACATCCCTACTTAATCCGAGGTTCTCTACAACTACATAGTTATAAGAATTGGGATTAAAGATTCGTTGAGCGCTTCCCAAAAAACCGTTGTTGTACATAATGCCCAGTTCATCAAGTGCATTTTCACTGTACAGATCGTAATTCGTCGTAAAAATGTTAACTGGTACCTGCCTGGTTTTCTTGACAATGCGCAGGTAAAACTCTTTGTATAGCTGAATAAGTTCTTTAGAATATGGTGTATTGCACACTCTTTCAAATATGAACTTATTAATGATACTAATTTTCCCAGATAGAGCTTTCCTGCTTTTTTCAGAAGTAGTTATATTTTTGAGCGAAATAAGGTAATTGATCAAGGCTTCCAAATTATTCGGAAAAAGGTCTTTGGCTGCATTCTTGCGATCAACTTTAAGATCGGGATTGCAATCATAAAACTCTCTTGCCAGACCAGCCATAGTTGGAATAGCCTTTTCAGCCCCAGTGTCATCTCGATAACTCGAGCAACCTGCCCCAATCAAGAAATTTAGGTTTTCTATCTGTAGGCACTGTGCAATCTCAGTTGCTAATTCATCTGCAGAAACCTCATATTTATGGTTTCCCTTATAAAAATTTATAGTCGAAGTATCCATGTCTGCTCTCCTCTCAGATACGATCGTCAAATCATCTAAGAAACCGTAGGCTTTGGGGAACGGTCTGTGATTTATTATCCTTCCAGCCGGTGCCGGATATCGTTCAGCCATTCGCCCTTGTATTTGAAATAGCGGGGGCCGG
>ERZ773130.1489-NODE-1489-length-21827-cov-3.643074_pt1 | contig 21827 bp, 26 predicted proteins | sample MGYA00511919_ERZ773130 | MGnify/ENA primary metagenome ERZ773130 (study PRJEB29015, sample SAMEA2737851) | human gut metagenome | biome: human gut; feature: human-associated habitat; material: faeces | place: China | collected 2012 ...
AATTATAAAAATCAAAAAGAATTGCAAATAATGCAGATAAAACGTGAATATTATAATAAATTTTTGGCCGCATTTATAAAAAAAATGAATTATTGCTACCCGAAATTATCCGAATCTTTAGAAGCAGTACAAGCAAATGAAAAATTTTGTATTGAAGCAAGTCGGTTAACAATGTATGCTTCAAAAGACGTTATAGAATGTGTAGCTAAGATACAAAAAGGAGAAAATGTCAATCCAGAAGAATTGATACTGTTGATAAGAAAAGACTTGGGATTTTGTGATATAGAGAAAATACCATTAAATTTAGTAGTTAGTGATTTAGTTGTTATAAATGGTGAAGTTGTTGATAAAAAAAATTTGTCAAATAAAAATACCAAAAATTAAGGTATAAAAATCAAAGCCACTGTTAAATTTACAGTGGCTTTTTTAGTACAGAAATTGGAGTGAGGAGGAATGGCTTATGATGAAAAGATAAAGAAAAAGGTTCAAATTTTGTACGAAAAAGGTACCACTTTTAAGGAAATTTCTGAGCAGTACAAAATACCTGCTAAGACCGTTAGACAATGGGCTTCCAAGTATAAATGGGTACGTCAAAAAGGTTCAAAAAAAGGTACTGAAACAAAACGAAAAGCACCAGGTGTTTGTATTGGTAAATTGCAAAATACTAATGCAGTGAAACACGGATTATTTTCAAAATATCTGCCAACGGAAACATTGGAGCTGATAGGTGATATTGAGATGATGTCTCCATTAGATATTTTATGGGAGAATATATGCCTCAAATATGCAGCAATTATTCGCTCTCAGAAAATCATGTTTGTTAAAGATGCGAATGATGTTACTAAAAGAATGACAATGGATGGTACAGAAGCTACTTCTTATCAATACACAGAAGCCTATGAAAAACAGGCTTCTTTTTTAATTGCCCAATCAAGAGCGATGGGGACTCTCATGAGTTTAATCAAACAATATGACGAACTTTGTCGTTCAGAATTAGCCACTGATGAGCAACGTCTTAGAATTGAAAAACTTAAGATGGAACTTGCTAAAGCACACGATAGTGATGGTCCAGTAAAAGTTGAGATTGTAGATAATGTTCCAAATATGGAGGTGGAAACAAGTGCCAACAAATTTAAATGAATTGATAGCACCAGTATTCTATAAGTTACATCATCAGATAAAAAATCATGAATATACGCATTATTGGTTGCGTGGCGGTCGTGGTAGTACTAAATCATCAGTGATAAGTCTTGAAATTATTATCGGTATGATGAAGAATTCGGCTTACAATGCTATTGTATTTCGTAAAGTTGGTCATTATTTAAAAGAAAGTGTATTCGAGCAACTCATCTGGGCAATAGATAAATTAAATGTAACAGATTTTTGGCAGATTAATCTTTCACCATTAGGGCTTACTTATAAACCTACAGGACAACGCATTATCTTCCGTGGTTGCGATGACCCTAAGAAAACAAAATCAGTAAAATTACGTAAAGGTTATTTTGCTTATTGCTGGTTTAACTTTTCAGATCAGCTAAAACTCTTCTAATTCGGTAAAAATCTTAGCATTTGAGTTGAAGATAATACCGAGCAAAGCTTATTTTATATTGTATAAACATATCTTTCTATATATAGTATAAGTAAGAAATAATAAAAATGAGGATTTATATTATGGAAATATGGAAAGAAATCAAAGACACAAATGGTAGATACTTTATTAGTAATAAAGGTAGAGTAAAAAGTTTAGCTAGAAAAAAAGAAAAAATTCTTAAAGAAAGAATTAGTCCAGATGGATATGTTTGGTATAATTTGTTCATTAATGGTAAAGGAAAAACTATGAGAGCTAATAGATTGGTGGCATTAGCTTTTATAAAAAATCCTGAAAATAAAAATACTGTAAATCATATAGATGGAAATAAAAAAAATAATAATGTTACTAATTTAGAATGGGCTACTCGTAGTGAACAAATGGAACATGCCTATAAATTAGGATTAAAACAACCCGTACAGGGTGATTTGCAGGGAAGTTCAGTATTAACGGAAAAAGAGGTTAAGGAAATACGAAAGATATATAAATCTCATGATAAAAAATACGGTATGATACCTTTAGCTAAAAAATATAATGTGAGTACTTCTACTATTGATAAATGTGTTCATTATAGAAGTTATAAGAATGTAAAATAAGAATGTGTAACGACTATCGAAAACACATATAAAAACGAGCTGTAAGGCTCGCTTTTTTTATGGAAGTAAGTAGAGTAGAGTTCAAGTGAACTCGAAACGGAGAGATTAGTTTTTAACTAATAAGATATAGTCTGAACTATATAGAAATATATAGAGAAAATATGGAAACGATATTTTCGTAACAATAAAATGTGAGGAATTGGATGAGTTCACCGGCATGAACGAAATAGATACACTTAATCAATCTGTATTACGTGGTGGCGATAAATTCTGGGTTTTCTATTCATACAATCCGCCAAAGAGTAAAAATGCTTGGGTTAATTATGAGGCAACAAATCCTCGTACAGATAAAATTGTTCACACTTCCTGTTATCTTGATGTACCAAAACAGTGGCTTGGAGAACAATTTTTAATTGAAGCTGAAACTTGTCGAGAACAAAATTATAAAAAATATTTGCATCAGTTTATCGGTATGGCAATAGGTACAGGCGGAAATGTATTTGAAAATGTAGAAGAAATAAGAATTACTGATGAAAAAATAAATAGTTTTAAAACAGTACGTCATGGTATTGACTTTGGCTTTGCAGTGGATGCATTTGCTTATGTTCAAGGTGCATATGATGGTAAATATAATGATTTGTATTTATTTGATGAAGTTTATCAGATAAAACTTACTAATGAATTAGCAGCTAAGAAAATAAAGCCCAAGCTTATGAGATATGAGTATAGCGTAATTATGGCAGATAGTGCGGAGCCAAAGAGCATTGTAACGCTTAGAAATTTAGGTCTTAATGTTTATGGTGCTAAAAAAGGACCTGATAGCGTTAATTATGGTATGAAATGGCTTCAGAGTTTAAATCACATATATATTGACCGGCAAAAATGTCCGAATACGTATAAAGAATTTGTGAATTATGAATATGAGCGAAATAAGGACGATGAGTTTATATCTGCTTATCCTGATAAAAACAATCATACGATTGATGCCTGTAGATATGCTTTTATAAACGATATGCCGGTTAGAAATAAAAAAAGTTTTTGGTGAGGAGGTGAAAAAATGGATTTAGACGTAGCCAAAAAGTTAATTTCTAATTATGTAGCTGGTCATTGCGATTTTGTTACGAAAGCTGATGTGGCTGAACGTTATTACAAAGTTGAAAATGATATTTTGTTTTATAAGGAACATTGTCCTGATGAGTTAAAAAATCCACTTAGAAGTGCAGATAATCGTGTACCATTCAGTTTTTATAATTTATTAGTAAATCAAAAAGCTAGTTATCTATTCACTTATCCACCAATCTTTGATACGAAAGATAATGACTTAAACACTTTAATTGTAGATACACTAGGCGATGATTATGCTAAAAAGTGCAAGGATTTATGTGTAAATGCTTCTAATAGTGGCATGGCATGGTTACATTATTGGGACGATAATGAAAAAGGATTTTGCTATGCTGTTGTTCCATCAACACAAGTCATACCAGTATGGTCCAAGAAATTAAATAAAAAGCTTTTGGCAGTTTTAAGATATTATACAGATATTGATGATGATGGAATCAGCTGGACAATATATGAATATTGGACAGATACACAATGTCAAGCATTTAGGCGCCGTAATGGTAAGGAATATTCTATAAGAAATGATTTAATGGATTATCCAATGTTTTTTTACGATATTCCTACAGCAAATGATAATAGTTATTCTAATATTTACACTCACAACATGGGTGTAGTTCCTTTTATTCCATTTGCTAATAATAATTTGCAAACATTGGACCTCGATAATATAAAAAAGCTAATTGATAGTTACGATAAAACTTATAGTGGTTTCGTAAATGACCTTGAAGATATTCAGCAAGTTCTTTTTGTACTAACCAATTATGGCGGAATGCGTGAAGAAGGCGTAAAAGGTATTGTTGATTTTCTGCGTAAGCTAAAAAATATAAAACAATTAATCTTGATAGTGCTGGTACTGGTGACCAAAGTGGTCTTTCTACAATAACAATAGAAATACCAGTAGAAGCAAGAAAAGAACTTTTAGAAATAACAAGAAAAGCTATTTTTTCTATGGGGCAGGGTATAGATCCTCAGCAGCAGAGTTTTGATAGTACTAGCGGAGAAGCTATGAAGTTTCTATATTCACTTTTAGAGCTAAAAGCGGGCTTAATGGAAACAGAATTTAGGTTAGGATTTGGTGAATTAGTTCGTGCTATTTGCCATTATCATGGTAAGGATATTAAAAATATAATCCAGACTTGGACAAGAAACGCTATACGTTCTGAAAGCGAATTAGTAGATATTTGTAGTAAATCGAAAGGAATTATTTCCAATCGAACAATTATTAAAAACCATCCTCTTGTTGATGACCCAGAACAAGAAGAAAAGCAAATTGCTAAAGAACAGGCACAACAAGATATTTATAATGATGACGACGAAAAAGGTGGTGAGGGAAATGTATAAATGGATTATGGAATATGTCAATCTATTTAAACAGGATTTTCCATTTTCAGCAGTTACGGATTTAAATGAGTATGAAATTATTCGTATATTGCAAGATTGTGTTTTAAATAATCATGTTTATACAGCAGAAAAACAATAATAATAGATATTAAAAGAAAGGAATAAAAAAAATGACAGTTGAAGAATATATCAATTCGTTAACGTTAAATCTAACAGATGAGGCTAAAAAGAAAGCTACTGAAGGATTGAAAAACTTTTTAAAAGATAATTATGTAGAAAAAGCAAAATTTGATGAAGCTACTACTGCAAAAACCAATCTTGAAACACAAATTAAAGAAAGAGATAAGCAGCTTGAAACATTAAAGAAAACAGCTGGAGATAAGGAAAAACTTGAAAATACAATTAAACAACTTCAAGAAGAAAATAAAACCGCCAAAACGAAATATGAGACTGACTTAAAAAATATTCGTATTGATAGCGCAGTAAAATTAAAAATAAACGGTATAGCACAAGATGTTGATATTGTGTCTGGACTTATTGATAAAACTAAATTAATTGTATCTGATGATGGTACAGTGACAGGCTTAGATGAACAGATTAATCCTCTGAAACAATCTAAGCCTTTTTTATTTAAAAACGATAAGGCTGCTAAGTATGACCCGGCAGGTGGAAATGGTGGAAATAAAGTAAATCCATTTAAGAAAGATACATTTAATTTAACGGAGCAAGGCAAATTATTTAAAGAAAATCCTGCATTAGCTAAATCTTTAGCGCAAGAAGCAGGTATTAATATTGGAGGTATTAACTAATGGCAGGAACAACTTTATCTGATGTTATCGTACCAGAACTTTTTAATCCGTACGTAATAAATAGAACAATGGAAAAATCCGCTTTATTTCAAAGTGGCATAATTACAACAAGTCCAGAATTTTCAAAGCTTGCAAGTGAAGCAGCACGAACTCACAATATGCCATTCTTTGAAGATTTGACAGGTGATGCGCAAAATATTATTGAAGGTACGAGTATCGAATTTCAAAAAATCGTTTCTAATAAAGACGTATCTACAACAATTATGCGTCAGCAAAAGTGGTCCGCAACAAATCTTGCAGCAGCACTTGCAGGTAGTGACCCTATGAAAGCTATTGCAGAGCTTGTATCTAGTTATTGGTCTAGGGAATATCAGAAAGAACTTATTAATATTTTAAAAGGTGTATTTAGTGCTGATACTATGAGCGACCATGTGCTTGATATTTCTGCAAAATCTGGTAAAAATGCAAATATTTCTGCTTCTAGTTTTATTGATGCTTTACAACTTTTAGGAGATGCGCAAGACCAACTTACAGGTGTAGTAATGCATTCTAAGACTAAATCATATTTAAAACAACAAAACTTAATTTCTACAGAACGTGATAGTAATAGTGTTGAATTTGAAACTTATCAAGACCGTCGTGTAATTGTAGATGATGGTTGTCCTTATGAAGGCGATATTTATACTACGTATTTATTTGGACGAGGTGCTATTGCTTATGGTGAAGGTTCTCCAGAAGGTTTTGTTCAAACAGAAACAGACCGTAATCCTGATTTAGGTGCAGGTGTTAATATGCTTTATAATCGTCGTTGCTTTATTATGCATCCTAGAGGTGTTGCATGGCAAAATACTGTACGTGAGCATGTTGAGAGTCCTAGCCGTGAAGAATTGGCTAATCCTCAAAATTGGAAACGTGTTTATGAACCAAAACAAATTCGTATGGTAGCATTTAAACATAAAGTTATTCCAACAGCTTAATAAGGTAGTTTTATGAATAATGAAGACTATTGGAAAAAGCGTGCTGAAGAACGTGAACTTGAATGGACTAAAAAAGCCCAAAATACTATTGAAAAAGAGCTTGTTCAATATTACGAGCAAGCTCTTTCCCGTATTACAGATGATATAGCATCGTTATATGGTAAATATGTCAAAGACAATAAATTAACATATAATGAGGCTTCTAAACTTTTAACAGGTAAAGAGTTTAGGCAATGGCGAATGTCTATAGAGGAATATTTAGATACTATAGCAGAAACTGGCAATAATAAATTATTGTTAGAACTTAATACTCTTGCTATGCGTAAGCAAATTTCACGACTTGATAAATTATATGCGGATACATTAAAAAACCTGTATAAGTTAGGTATAAATTGTGAAAATGGTATGACAGAATTTTTAACTGGTGCGTATAAAGATAATTATTATAAAAATTTATTTGATATAGGCAAGACGATTGGTATTAAATCATCCGTATCAGCTGTTGATGATAAAAAAGTTAGAAGAGTTTTAAATGCTTCATGGAGCGGAAAAAACTATAGCAAACGTATTTGGAAAAATACAGATAAATTGTCAAAACTTATTAAGAATGAAATTACAGATGGATTTCATCGCGGTATATCTGTTAGTAAGATGGCAAAACTTGTACAGCAGCGAATGGATGTAGGAAAATATGAAGCAACTCGTCTTATTCGTACTGAGATGAATTATGTACAAAATCAAGCCGCATTTGATAGTATAAAAGATGGCGGTATGAAATATTATATATTTTTAGCAACACTAGATAAAAGAACTTCTACAAAATGTCGAGAACATGATCGCAAAGTTTATTCAATAGATAATGCAATACCAGGAACTAATATGCCTCCGTTACATCCAAATTGTCGTTCAACAATTGCTGGAAATTTGACAGAAATCGATACAGGACGTGGGAGTCGTACAGCAAAAAACGATAAAGGCAATCGAATTATTATTCCTGCTGCTATGAATTATGATGACTACTATAAAATTTATATCGAAAAATCTATGTCATATAGCCAGTGGGAAAAAATTAATAAAAAGCCAACAGTAAAAAAAGATGATATAATAAAAATAACAAAATATGAAGAGGTAGAATCAGCTTTAATCAATAAAGTCGGTTTTGCTAAAGTTGAAAGTTCTTTTAGTAAAGTTGATAAAACATTAGCTGTTGAAGTTACTAATCAATTAATGAAATTAGAAAATAAATTTGGCGTTATCCATGTATCTAAAAATCCTACAATATGTTCTTTATCAAATGGTCAAGCTTTAGCATATACTTCATGTAAGATAACTAATCCTGTTGACCAAAATCTTTCATTATGCCCAGTGGGATTTTCAAATAGAATACGGTATATAGAAAATCAAAAAGAAATGATTAAAGATGGTTTTAAAATGCCGGTAGCTGATGAAAATTTGTCTGTTTATACGGTAACTCATGAATATGGGCATATGTTACAAAATAAATTAGTTTATGATGAGATGGTTGATTATGGTTTAGAAAAATTGCAAGCTACAATAAACTATAATAAAAGAACTAAAAAAGGAATATTTAGTCGTTTTTATAAAATTATAGACAATGTTCAAATGAAATGTTTTAGAGAGATTGTAAATATTGCCAATAAAAACAATAAAAATTTTAAAATAAAAGATAATATTTCAGGATATGGAAATAGCAACTTTGCTGAATTTTTTGCGGAAGTATTTACTAATTCTCAACTAGGTAAACCAAATGAACTTGGAAAGGCTATGCTTGAATGGTTGAAAATGAAGGGATATGATATAGATGATTGATGACAGTATGGAGTCAAATGATATGCCTAAGCCATATTTTATGGAAAATAAAGAATGGTATTATTTTGATGAAGAAAAATTTTGCTATAAATTAACAGATAAAGCCCCTAAAAAAGCTATTGAAAGTTATAAGGAGTTTTATGATAACGACCCGATAAAATCAAATAATGAATGGTATATAATACAAAAATAAAGCACTTACATTTCTGTAAGTGCATTTTTTATCTTTAAATTTAAGGAGTGATTAAATTGACACCCAAAGAGGCTATAACAGATATAGTTGCAAAAGTGAAAACAATTCGTGGTGATACAGAAATAGATGAAGAGTTATTAAGCATTTATGTAGAAAAATTAGTAAATGATATACTCGATTATTGTCATAGGTGTGATTTCCCAAATACTATGATTTTTAGTTGCGCAGATTTGATTAATAAACGTCTTAACGATGAGCAAGCCGTGGCGGAAGGGTCAGCACATTTGAAAAGTATTGAGGCTGGTGACACTAAATTTGAGTTTAATGTAAATACAGCAATTTCTTCTGGTGTTTTAAGTGATTTAGATTTCGATAGTATTAAATCACGCCTTAATTTGTATCGAAAAATTGCAGGTTTTCATATATGTTAGTACCAGGTCAATTAAGTAAGTTATTAAATAAATATATGTATTATGATAAAGTTACTGTTTATCGTCAAATTGATACTGTTGATGACGAGGGTGCAGATGATTATAGCGTAAAAGAGATTTATATCGATATTCCTTGTAAGTTATCTCAAGATACTAAAGCTTTTACTACGCAATCTACGGATAGACAAGTGGATATTAAGACGGATTTAAAATTATTTTTATCACAGGAATATAACATTTTACCTAATGATATTTTAGAAATAACTCACAATGGACAAAAATTTTTATTGAATGCTATGAAAGCATTTAAATATGAATCACATCAAGAATTATTAGTAAATCGAAAGGATGGGGCATGATGAGCTTAGAAATAGAAGGAATTGATGAACTTATAGGTAAGCTTGATAATACCCTAAAAGAAAATCCCAAAAGACGTAATAAATTTTTAAAACAAGAAGCTGAAAATTTAATAAGATATACTAAGGATTTGACACCGGTTGACACGGGAGTTCTCAAAAATAATTGGCATCAGACACGTCCATATGCTGGAGTTATTAAAGTTTATAATAATACAGAATATGCTGCTCATGTGGAATATGGGCACAGAGTTAAAAATCGTAAAGGAGAATGGGTAAAAGATGCGCAAGGAAAAATAAAATTTATTCCTGGAGAAAAAATGCTTCATCAGGGAATTGATGCATTACGAGAAAATTTTGAAGATGACGCTAAATTGATTATGGGTGATATATTTAAATGATTAGATTACTTGACATAAAAAAAGAGCTGACATCTCTTTTAAAATCAAAATTTAATTATAAGGTTCATTTTGATAATGTGGAAAAATCAAATGAACCTTATTTTTATGTAGAAATAACACCTCGTCATAAAACTATTGATGAAATATTAGCAGATAAATCTATACAAATTGATATAATGCTAGTACTTTTACCCGATAAATATGGAAGAATAAAGCGGTCTATTTTATACGATACATTTGACACATTAGATAGTTTAATTAGACCAGTATTTCATATTCAAGATAGATATATTACTATTCTCGAAAGTCAAACGCGATTTGTTGATGAAATTTTACATTATATTTTTAATATTAATTTTGTTGACTGTATGACGGATGAAGAAAGTTCTGCTATTATGTATGATTTAATGCAAGATTTAAGCATAAATTTAAAATAGGAGCGTGAAATTTATGGCAAATGAAAAAGAAGTATTTGGATTGCCTAAAGTACAAATAGATTTTAAAACAAAAGCCACTACTGCTATATCTCGTTCTGCTAGAGGTATTGTAGTAATGATTTTAAAAAATGAAGAAACAGATATAATGAACTCTTACAAGATTTCTGACGTAACAGATATACCTTCTTCAGGTATTACTGAAAAAAATGCCGATTTAATTAAAAAATGTTTATTAGGAACACCTCTTCGAGTTTTAGTATATACCATACCATTAGATACAGTAGAAGAAGCAACAATTTCTCAAAGTAGTGTTTTAAAAGAAATTGCCAATATTAAGTGGAATTACATTTGTGCACCAACATCTACTGAACAGGAGCAAGAAGATTTATCAAGTTGGATAAAAACTCAAAGAAACAATAAGAAAAAAACTTTTAAAGCAGTTTGTGCTAATCAAGAAGCCGATGATAAAGGCATCATAAATTTCTGTACTGGAAATATAAAAGTTGCTAATCCAGATTATGAGGAAGGCATGGAAGAGCCTGAGTATATAGCATATACAGCTACAGAATATACAGCACGTATAGCAGGTATTTTGGCTGGCTTATCTTTAGATAGAAGTGCTACTTATTATCAGCTAACAGAAGTAGAAAGTGTAGAAACATATGAGGATATCGATAGCTTGATTGATAAAGGTCAGTTGTTATTAATTGATGAAGGTGATGGTGACGGCGTTAAAATAGCACGTGCTTGTAATAGTCTTACAACATTTACGACAGATGTTGGACAGGATTTTCGCTTTATTAAAATTGTAGAAGCTGTAGACATGATAACAGATGATATTCGAGATACGTTTAAATCTGATTATGTTGGTAAGGTGATAAACGATTATAATCACAAAATGTTATTTATTTCCGCCATTCTTGTTTACTTTAGTGAATTAAAAGGTAATGTTTTAGATAACAGTCCTACGGCACAAAATACAGTTGACATCGATGAAGAACAACAGAAAAATTATGCCATTTTAAAAGGAGAAGACGTAGAAAATATGACTGCTCAACAAATTCGTGAATATAATACGGGTACTAATGTTTATTTAACAGGACGTATCACACCTGTTAATGCTATGGAAGATTTGGTTATTGATTTTGCCATGTAAAGGAGTGCTATATAGATGGGAAGAGAAGCAGAAGCTACAAAATATAGAGGACGTCGCCGTTGGAATGGTAGCTGGGGCAAAGTATGGTGGAATAATGAACTTCTGTTTGAAATAGTAAAATTTGAAGCTAAAGTAACAGCTGATCGTGAAGATGTATATATTTCTATAAGTAAAGATAGTAAAATCGTATCGCTGACGGGCGAGCTTTCATTCACGATTAAATCTGTAATAAATAGAAATATTAACAAATATTTAGAAGCATGGAAACGAGGAGAAGACCCTCGTGCTAATTTTGTAGGACTCATTGAAGAACCTGATGCGGTGGATGGACAAAAGGAACGTTGTTCTATTGACAATATATGGTTTAATGACCTTATTTTGATGAGTTTTGAAAAAGGTAAAGTAGTGGAAAAAGAATTTACGGCAGGATTTACACCTGAAGATGCAAGCTTTATTGAAACAATTGGAGCATAAAGGAGAATATAAAATGGCTATTAGTGTAAAAGAATTAATTGAACAAAAAGAGAAAATTGAAGGTATTAAAAAAACTTTATACGATATTAAAACATCTATTGGTATAATTACTGTAAAACAGCCAGAAGCAAGTTTTGTTGCTGATGTTTTAAAATTGGATAATGCGAATGAATTATTGATTTTAGACAATGTTATTGAACCTAATTTAAAAGATAATGATTTACAAAAAGCCTATAATTGTGTAGAGCCAACAGACATTGTAAATAAATTATTTAAAGCAGGGGAAGTTGGATATATAGCTACTGCTATTATGAATTGTGCAGGATATAAATCTCTTGAAACTAAGGTGCATGAAGAACTAAAAAACTAATAGATGAGAACTGGGAAGCGGCGACTGCCGCTTTTTTGCTTCTCAGAGGTCATACATTAGAATATTTTTTTAACTTAAGTTATTTAGATAAACTTTTTGCCTATACGGCGATGCGAAAACAGCAAGAAATAGAAGCTCAAAAAATGGAATTTGAAGCACAACTTGCCGGAGTTAAGTTAGTAGGGAGGTAGTTAATTTGGCTGATGATGCAAGACTTACAGCGCGGCTGGAAGCAAAAGATAATATGACGGCGACTATAGTTAAGTCGAAAAAGGCTCTACAAGATTTACAAAGTCAGGCACAGGCTACCTCTAAAACTACAGATGGTATTGTTAAATCTTCTACAAAAGCCAGTGAAGGTTTAAAAGGGCTGGCTCAAGATGCTGATAGGGCAAAAACGGCACTTGGAGGAATAAAAAACAGCTCCATATCCGTATCTATTAGAGATATGGTAACATCTCCTTTAAGTTCCATAAAATCAGGACTTGGCAGTATCGCAGGCAAGTCTTATTCCGTAGGCATTCATGCTAAAGATAGTGCTACTGACACCATTTTAAAGGTTAAATCGGAATTATCCGGCATCATGGGTAAAACTTATACTGCTATATTAAACATCAAAGCCAATACCAATCCTATGAACTCTATGGGCACTACCCTCAGTGAATTTACAAACGGAATGCTTATGCCGACAAGTGTTCAGATGGCAGGCGCTGCCGGTATCGGTTACGGTGTGTACGATACTATAAAAACAAGTATGGATTTTGATGCTCAGTTATCTGCTATTAAATCGCTTACGCCAAAAGAAGGTTTAGACGGTATGAGCCGCGATGATGTTATGGTACAGGTAAGAGCACGTGCAAAAGAACTCGGTCAGGCTACGGCATTTGGCAATAAAGAAGTAGCACAGGGCATGACAGAACTTATAAAAGCCGGCATTTCTTTAAAAGATGTGCTGGGAGATGCCAGTGAAGCTGCATTGAATTTAGCAACGGCTGGTGACTTAGCATTACCGGAAGCAGCGGAAATCATGAGTACGGCAATGAATACATTCGGCGTTAAAGACGCAACTCACGCCGCAAATATTTTAGCCGGTGCGGCGAATGCTTCCGCAACCAGTGTGCATGAAATGAAATATTCACTTTCTGCAGTCGGTATCGTAGCAAAAAAAGCCGGAATGGATTTTGATGAAGTAAATACAGCTCTTGCTCTTATGGCTTCCCGCGGGCTCAAAGGCTCAGATGCCGGTACAAGTTTAAAATCCATGTTACAGCAGATTGAACCGGCGACAAAACCGGCGGTAGCGGCGTTTGAAAGACTAGGCTTATTAAAAGACGGCAAAAATCAATTTTATAATGAAAAAGGTCAGCTTCGTTCTTTAGGTGAAATAGCAGATATTCTGCATGAAAGTACACAGGGACTTACAGAACAGGAATTAAATTCACTTTATAAAGATGCTTTCGGTTCAGACGGTATTCGTGCGGCGCAGGTACTCGGTGAATTTACAAGTCAATCCGTTAAAGACATGTATGATGAAATGACTAAAGTTACAGTTAAAGAACAGTCTGAAACTATGCTGGATAATTTAAAAGGTGACATTGAACAGCTCGGCGGTGCGTGGGAGAATTTTCAAGATACCCTTATGGAAGGCTCGGCAACAGGTGGGCTTAGAAGTCTTGTAAAAGAAATCACTGAACTTGTTTTAGATGCTAATAAATTATTTGAAAATGGTTTTACATTTTGGGGAACATTCGACTTTTTGACAAAACCATTCAGAGACGCATTTTCAAAGATGATACAGATGGACGGCATGGGTTCAGTTGCCGCCGGTGCAGGTTTGTTTATTGGACTTATTGCCGGAGCAAAGAAATTCTATAATATTGTTGCTAAATCCGTACAAAGTGTTAAAAATCTGATTGATATTGCCAAAGGCATTCCTAAAGATTTGCCGGGTTCAGTACCTAATAATCTGCCTACAAATCTTCCGGGACAGACTGTAAAAGATATTATTCTAAATGCGCAGAATGTTTATGTAAACGGCAAAAATCAACCGGGTGAAACGCCACCGGTAGTACCAAACGAGCCGAGTGCGCCGCCTACGGATAAACCGAAAAATCCGCCTGCAAAGCCTACCATTTGGAGCAGGGCAAAAGATGCAATAAAAACAGGCTGGAATTACGGCGGCGGTATAAATAAAGCCAATATTGCTCTTACTATTCCTTTTGCCGCATATGATATCTACAGTGCGGATGAAGGAGAGAAGGGAGCGGCTGTTGCTCGCGCTGGAGGCGGTGTTGCCGGTGGCTGGGCAGGTGCTAAAATCGGCGGTGTGACAGGTGCGGCGGTCGGCTCTGTACTTCCTGGTATCGGTACGGGAGCCGGTGCAATTATCGGCGGTGCTATCGGCGGTATCGGCGGCAGTATTTTGGGTAGCCAGTTTGCTGACAGCATTTCAAGACTTTTTGATTTTTCCGCAGATGATAATATTATAAAACGTATCAATGACAGTTCGTGGGGACAGGCTCAAAATATGTCGGCCGCAACAAATATGAATATATCGCAAATGCAGTATGACGGAGCAAGTGCTTCATTTAATAATATTGCAGAACAAAGCGGACAGGCTCAATTGCAATCCGCTCAGGCGCAAATGAATAGCCAGCAACAAATGTATTCAGGTTTTCGAGATTTTGTTTCTGGTGTTTGGGGTGAAATCACTGACAATGTTAACATTGCCGGACAAATGCAACTTGAAAGCAATCAAATACAGGTTGAAGGACAAAAGCAGGTATTTTCAGGGCTTAAAGATTTTACAACAGAAATATGGAACGGAATTACTGATACAGCTAATATGGCAGGACAGATGCAGGTGCAAAATACGCAAATACAGACACAGGCAAATATAGAAATGTGGAACAGTATTTGGCAGTCTGCCGCAAGTGCATGGGAAAATATTCAAAGCAAGTGGAGTGAAGCCGTAAGCTGGTTTACCGGCAATATATATAATCCTTTAGAAAATCTGGCACAGAGCGCAGGCGCAGGAATTGCCGCTGGTATAAACAGTGCTATAACCACTATTCAGAGCGCATGGGCAGGTGTAGTCAACTGGTTTGAAACAAATGTTTTCAGTCCTATTAGGCAGAAATACATCGAACTTAAAAATTCTGCTCCGTCTCCGGTTCAGAGTGTACTCAGTTTTGTTGACGGCGGTATAGGGAAAAATGCTACAGGTACAATGAATTGGACAGGCGGTCTTACCGAGATAAACGAACGTGGCGGTGAAATTGTCGACCTTCCTAGTGGCAGTCGCATATATCCGGCACAAACTACGGAACGTATCATTCAGCGTGAGTTTAAAAACACTTATTTAAATCAGAATTTAGGTTTAAATGATAATAAAAACATCTTAAGCGATATAAATTTTGACAGTAATTTATCCCGATTTAGTGAACATAATGATAAATTAGTCAATCTTGCGAAGGGTAGTCTCACATATCCGATAATAGAAAATGTTGCTCAAAATGATTTATCTGCAGATTTTAACAAACTTCCAACCCAGCCGGATTTTTCTCCGATACAAACTATAGAATATCCGCAACAAAATACTTCCAATACATCTATTGATAACTCTACAACAAATGGAGGAAATAATAATGTAACAATTACCGGCAATACTTTTGTTGTTCGCAACGAGCAGGATATTGACGAAATTGCCTACCGTCTTGTGTCTATCATGCGGCAGGTAAATGTAAACTATGGAGGTGCGTACTAATGAGCCTTGACAGTTTTATGAATAAAGCTAATAATATCGTGAACATATTATCTTTAGCGTTAGGTACAGAAAGTGCTAACAAACGACAGGTGATATTAAGTTCAAACAGTGAAAAATTTATAGTGCCTGTAACACCTCTTAATTATGAAGTTAAAACAGCACAAAACAATGAAACAATAGATATTTTAGATTTTGGAGAAGCTATGCTTTTTGGTAACGCAAAACTTAAAAGGCTTAGCTTCTCTTGTTTTTTCCCGCATCCGAAGCATGATTATCCATTTGTTGTTGGCGATATAAAGACTCCAAATGAGTGGGTTGAACTTTTGACAAAGTGGAAAGAAGCTAAAAAACCTATAAGGGTGATTATCACAGATAGTCCTGTAAATCTTATGATGGGGCTCAAAGAATTTACTTATCGTGAGCAAGATGGTTCTAGAGATATTTATTACAAAGTATCTTTTATTGAGTATAAAGAACTTAATACACCAAGTGCTAATAATGAAAAACAAATAGATGAAACTACTGGCTTAAAAAAACGAGCAGACGAGCCAGAAAAACCTGAAAGTTGGGTAGACAAAGCAGATGATATTTTAGATGCTTCAAAAAAAGTCTATGGTGATTACAGCCATTGGCGAAATATTGTGCAATCAAACGATTTAAAAAACTTAGCTATAAATAATGTAACAAAACTAAACTTGAGGAAGAATCTAAAATGAAAATATTCTATAAAGATAAGGATATTTCTACCTTAGTAAAAAAAGTGACATGGAGTGGTTCTAGGCTTCAGGTAGCGAGAAAACTGGTATTTGATTATGTACAAGACGACCGCGACCCGAATGTTCCCGTACTTGTCATAAATAACGGTGAAACGGTTTTCGGTTATGCTGAGGAAAATAATATCGTCTTTCGCGGTAATGTATTTGATGTAGAGAAAAATCGGCAGAATTCTAATGTGCGGATTACGGCTTTTGATAATCTTTTTATTTTAAGTAAATCCAAAACGACGAAAAAATTCGTGAACATACCTGCTGAAGATATTACAACAGCAATATGTAAGGAACTTGGTATAAAAATCGGTAATTTAGTAAAAACAGGTATCCCTGTAAGTTTTATTGCGGACCGTAAAACGGGTTATCAAATCATTATGATGGCTTATACGGAAGCAAGTAAAAAAACAGGCGAAAAGTATCACCCAATTATGAATAATGACCAACTTGACATCATCTTAAAAGGCACACTTATAGAAAATTATGTTGTTGATAGTAGCAGTAATATGACTCAAAGTACTTATAAAGAAAGTATTGAGAATATGGTAAACCAAATAATGATTACGGACCAACAGGGCAATATGACAGGATATAAACGTAATGATGAATGGATTGGCAAATATTCCATGATACAAGATGTTTATAAGACCGACCCGAACAAGGATACCAACAAAGAAATCGAAGCAATGCTGAAAGGACCGGATAGAAGCGGTTCTCTTACGCTCATCGGAGACTATCGAGTGAAATCTTCATACTCCATAGAAATAAGAGATAGCTTAAATGCCGGTAAATTCTGGATAAAGTCCGATGTGCATACATTTCAGAACGGCAATCATATGATGAAAATTGAACTTGAATTTGAAAATATGATGAATGAGGAAAAAGCTCCACAGGAAAAAACGAAAAAGTAGGTGATATAAATGGCACAAATCCCGAGCGCGGAAGCAAGTGTTGAACAAATTGTGAATATTATGCACGGTGTTGCACAGTCTCACGTTCCACGCAGTGCTTTTATCGGAATTGTAGTTCAACCGCCGCCGAATTTTATTATCAAAGCAAATAACATCGAGCTTACAAAGGAAAATGCGTATATTTCAAAACGGCTTCTTGTAGGCTATGAACGAACAGCACGAGGACATTTAGTTTCGGCAACGCAGAACAAATCCGGCGGTAGTGGCGATGCGCAGTACGAAAGTCATAATCACAGTATAGATAATGACTACACTGAAAATTTTATCTATACCGATACGCTGAAAGTCGGCGACTGGGTCAGTATCCTGCCGTGCGAAGGCGCAGAAGGTCAGCTCTATATTATAAATGAAGAGGTGGTAAAACTTGAGTGATGAATTTCCATTTACCGGCACAAATACAATTGCTACAGAAGAAGATTTACCGCTATACAAAGAATACGCATGGGATTTCGACACGGACAAGTTCATCTATGATAATGCCGGTAATCACGTGTTAGTCGAAGGAAATGAAGCTATAAAAGTCTGGATTTATAAGGCACTGAAAACAGAACATTTCAGATATACAGCATATAGCTGGCAATATGGTATTGAACTAAAGAAATTTATTGGCAAAGTCATGACTTCTGGCGAGCGGATTTCTGAGTTTAAACGAGCTGTAATTGAATGTCTTATGGTTAATCCGTATATAAAATCCATAAATTCCATAACGATAGAACGTGATAAAACAAATCTTACTTGTGAAATTGATTTAACTACGGTTTATGGGGAGTTGGTGATTAATGTATAAGGCAAGAGAACAAAAAGACATATTGCAGGAAATGATTAATAACTCTAAAGCAAAAACAGGATTATTTGAAGGAACCTTTATGTATGATGCTCTTTCTAGTAACTCCATTGAAATTGCTAAAAATGAGGTCGAAATCGAAGAAGCATATAAAGTTGCTTTTGCTGATACAAGTTATGGTGAATATTTAACTATGTTAGCTAAACAAATTGGTGTTATCCGCAAAGAAGCCACCAAAGCTGTAGGAATTTTGACTATAAAGGGAACAGGTACAATTTATGAAGGTGCAACTTTTGCAACAGAAAGTGGTATACAATTTGTAGCTACCGAAAATAAAGAAATAAAAGAAACAGGACAAATAAATATTGAAGCTGCTACAGAAGGTATAATCGGGAATGTAGCTTCTGAAACTATAAATATTATTTCTGTGTCTATTCCTGGAATTAATAGTGTAATAAATGAAGTAGAAACAACAGGTGGATATGATGAAGAAACAGATTCAGAATTATTAGATAGATATTTATTTAAGGCAAGAAATCCAATAACAAGTGGTAATAAAAATAATTATGTATATTGGGCGCGTGAAGTTGAAGGTGTAGGCGGAGCAAGCTGTATACCGTTATGGAATGGTAATGGCACTGTAAAAGTAATAATTATAGACGCCAATTTAGAAGTTGCTGGTGAAGAACTTTTAAATAAAGTAAGAACACATTTAGAAGAAAGACCTATTGGTGCAGATGTAACCGTAGTATCTGCTGAAGCCGTAAATATAAAAGTAGCTGCTAATATTTATGGCAATATAAATGTAGATGAATTTAAAGAAAAAATCGATGACTATTTTAAAGAAATTGGTTTTAATAAAGTATATGTATCGATTGCGCATATTGGTAAGGCTCTTTTAGAATGTAGTGGCGTTATTGATTATGATAATTTAACTTTAAATGGGGAAGCTAAAAATATATCGCTTACAGAAGAGCAACTTCCTATTTTAGCGAATGAGGTGGATTTTAATGTTATATCTACTTAGACAAACACCAGTAAAAACATTAAAGCACCTGCCTAAATTTTTACCAAAAGACAATGATTTCAAGAATACAGCTTTAATATGCGATGATGAACATGAAAAATTAAGGCTTGCTATCTTGGATGTTAGAGACCAGTTTTTTGTAGAGACAGCAACATGGGGTCTTTCAGATTGGGAAAGAGTTCTCGACATATCGGTAAAAGATGGTGCCACAATAAAGGACAGAAGAACACAAATACTTTTAAAATTACAAGGAGCAAATGTTGTATCTAAAGCATTTATTATAAATTTAATAAATAATTTTTTAAATGATAATTCAGGAAATATTGTACAGCACAATAGAGAGTATTATTTTGATGTTTGCTTTAATAATGGCAGCCTTTTTGATTGGGAGGGCTTGCAAGAAGCTATAGAAACTTATAAACCCGCTCATCTAGGAGTAAAATATTTTGCTTTGCAAAATGTTGGCTCTAGTATATATGTAGGCGGTGCTGTAAATAACATAGAACAAATAGAAATAGGAGTAGAAGAGGATTATAGTATAGACCCAATAACTGCTCCTATTTCTATTTATGGATTATCTAACATTGCTGAACAAATAGAAATCGGCAGTGATAATGTTATCGCTGATACTAATATAAATGTTGATACTGATAATGTTATTTATGGATTATTCGATGTTGTGGAACAAATTGAAATTTAATATTAGGAGGAATAAAATGGCTAAATTTCCGAACATAACAATGACGAGTGCAGGGCTTGAAATGTTAGCAAGAGCTGCTAGCGGTCAAACTGCAGATAGATTTATAGTAACCAAAGTAAAACTTGGAGATGGTGTATCTGAAGGTAATATTCGAGATTACACAGATGTGATAAGTCCTAAAAAAGAAGTAACTTTAGCAGCTTATGAAGATAAAGGAAATGGTACATTTCGATATACTTTTACTTATAATAATGAAGGTGTGAAAGTAGGTTTTTACCATAGGGAAATTGGTCTTTTTGCCAAAAACGGAGATAGCGGTACAGAAAAACTTGTTGGATATACTAATGCAGGAAACTACGCAGGGTATATTGATGACGAGACAAGAATACAACCATATATTAGGCTAATGATTAATGTGGGTGTAGGAGATACTGATAATGCTAGTGGTATGGTTGATGTAGGAAATACAGTTACCATCGAAATGTTAGATGAGCATAATAACAATGAAAATGCACATGATAATTTAATTAAACGTTTGTTTGGCTCTGCGACCGCTACAATGGAGAGCGTTAAAACTAGCGTGCAAAGTTGGTGCAAAGAAAGCATCGCAAGTTTACTAGGAATATCAAGTGCAACTACAGATAATATAAAAAGCAAAATAAAATCATGGGCACAGGAGCAAATAGAGAGCTGGCTAGAAACGCTGGGTATTAGATATAATATCGCTCAAAATGGCTATATCTGCCTCGGCAAATTGTTTGGGGACGCAATTATACAGTGGGGAAAATATACTTTTCTGCCAGACTCTACGCTAGAATGTAATTTTAATATAAATTTCCATAACAATCCTGTCGTTATCTGTACACATTATAATGAACTTCAAATCGCATATTATGTCAATTATCAAATAAATACTGTATCTACAAGTAAATTTAAATTTTATTGTAAGGATGCTTGTTCGGTATATTGGGTAGCTATCAATAAATAACAGTATTTGTTATTTGTCTATTGGAAAGTAATTGGAAAGTAATTATTTGCCCAAAATAAAATATCCTGTCCAACCAGCTTGCATTTGAGGAATTAAAGTAAAATCTTTAGAGCTATTGAGTTCTACAGCAAACCAACTAGGATAATACTGCGAATTACTCATAGCTACAATTACAAATGGTTTTTCTGTTAAAGCTAAAGGATAAGTAACTATTTTTTCTACTTTTTGTGTATTAAAATTAACTGTTCCCCACTGTTTATTTACCCATAGTTAAATAGTAACAATATTTAACTTGACCAAATGTTATGCTTCCACCTTTTCCAAAGACAACTGCATTTCTTACAAATACATTAGTATTTATATTTCTAAATGCAAATAATGTTAGTATATTACCTGATGTATCTAATACATCATTTCCAATAATAAAATAGCAAGCTGTCTTAAAATTCACAGGAAAAGATATTTCTGTGTCTTTACTGACAGATTGAGATACTACTCCCCACTGTGTTTATTTACAAATAATAAACATCCATATAGAATTTTTTTCTGTTGTTCTAAACATAAATGTATTACCATTTCCATATACACCTAAATCACCAGGAATATTATCTGTATTTATTGTGGCTATAGTGCATAAAACTTTTTCTGTTGTTAATGGAGATGTCCAAGTATCTGTATTCATTGCTGAATATCCCCACTGTTTATTTACCCATAGTTAAATAGTAACAATATTTAACTTGACCAAA